>Ga0180906_107_pt1 | contig 114273 bp, 133 predicted proteins | sample Deesub1362A_J573_FD_124171 | JGI IMG/M metagenome (GOLD analysis project Ga0180906, IMG submission 124171) | Archaeoglobus sp. JdFR-37
GAGTTTTTCAAGAACAGACTTATCCATCTCGTTATTTCTGTCAATCTCTCCCGCCTTCGCCGCCACAAACTCCGCAACTTCTTTAACAGCCTCTTCAAATGCAGCCATGATTTTTAAAACAATTTTTTGGTATAATATTCTTTCGACAGGGTGTAATCTTTTTTGGTATCAGGACGATCTGTCCGGAGTTATCCAAGGGTATAAGGGGTTATGGACAATCAAACAGCATGTAAATAGCAGATTTAAATAAGTTTTATATAAGAGGGGAAGGATTGCCATACATGAAACTACTTGCAATTGTAGGCACAGAAAGAAAAATCGGAAACAGCATTCTTGCAGCAAAATACATCTCCAAGCAGCTCGGTTCTGATCTGGAAATTCTCAGACTGACAAAAATGGACATTCAGCCCTGCAAGGCCTGCTATGCCTGTCTTTTTGGAGAGGAATGCAAGATAGAGGACGATGTGAACGACATTCTAAAGAAAATCGATGAAAGTGATGCAATTCTAATAGCCTCACCGGTATATATTTTGGACGCAACATCAAAAATCAAGGCTCTCATGGATAGGGGATTCATGGTTCTGCCATATCTGGAATCGTATTCTAAAAAATCCTGCATCATTCTGACCTTCCACGGCTTCAAGGACATGGTAGGATGGGCATCAGCAACTCACCTCACCCTTGCAAGGTTCTTTGGGTTCAATGTCCTTGCCAATCTCGAGGTTAACGCTGCCCTGCCAGCGGAAATCTTTGTGAAGGAGGAGAATCTTAAGAAGCTGGACCTCGCTGCAAGACTTCTGAAGGAAGGTGGAAGGCATAGAGAGCCGGATCAGTGCCCGGTATGCTTCGGCACCATTTTCAGGATTGAGAATGGCAATCTGGTTTGCCCGGTATGTAATTCAACGCTTGACTTCCAGCTCAACGTCATTGAAGCCAGCAACAGGTTCACTGCCGAGTGGTTCGTCAAGCACTTCGGAGAGGAGCTCAGAGGCCTCAAGGAGAAGTTTATTGCTGAAAGGGAGAAGCTGATGGAGGCTGCGAAGATAGTTGAGAGTTAACTTTGCAATATTATTTCCTATTTATCGACCTCAAGAATATTAGATTCATTTTTTTGCCCACCCACCTAGCTCCTCCTCCATCCCTGAACCTCATTTGGATTGAGTTGATGAATTCAGAATTGAATTGAGCAGATTTCAAATTTTTGCTCTCTTTGATTTCTTTTGGTACAACGTCACCCGTTATATCTCCAACCAATAAGTTTAAATAGTATGAAAAGTATGATTTGAGTGATTTGAATGAATTGTTTGAGGTGTCAGAAATGGAACTCGAGAAGGGTAAATATGTATTCGGAATCGTGAAAGTGGGGGAGAGGGGACAAATAGTCATACCAAAGGAAGCTAGGGAAAAATTCGACATAAAGCCGGGAGATAGCCTGCTAGTTCTAGGAGATGAAAATAAAGGAGGTATAGCACTTGTTAAAGCTGATCTGATGAAGAGTTTCGCCTTGAAAATACTGGAAGGTTTAGGACACATAAAAGAGACATTCAAAGAGGGTCAAGGAGAGTAAGATAGGAGAATAATAATATGTCTAAATGATAAAAAATTCCAAAGGCTATAGTGATTCAGGGTCATATCCCAGTACGGCAGTCCACCACCATCTGGCCATATCAGCCAAATCCTTACTGAAAACACCGCTCAGCCTGTATTCTCCATTCTTTATGGTTATCATACCGGCTCCCAGCAACTTGTTCCTCATGGAGTAAAAGGAGGAACGAACCATATCCAGTTCTTCCATAACCTTTTCCCATTCATCAACTCTAAGCGGCTTTCCGCTTTTTTGCCTTTCCTCAACGATGCTGATGAACTTTACGGCTTTCATTGCCACATCTTCTTTCCTGAATAGTCTCCTCATAAGCTCAAGGAAAGGGTTCTTTGACTGGGAAATTCTGGCGTTTGCGGCGCTTCTGACAATAATGGATGTGGCAGTCCTCGGAGCCTCGCTTACCTTCATATTACAACATTTGTGAGATGAAGGATAAAAATGTTTTTACCTCATAGAAGAGGCCGAAATTAAAGCGGAATCCGAAAGAATTTCAAATACTAGGGTTTATGAAAAAACTATGAAACCAGTTATAGGTGTCATCCACCTCAAACCTCTTCCAGGAGCCCCCATGCACGGAGACTTCTCTGAAGTTCTCGACGCTGCCATGAAAGATGCTAGGGCGCTGGAAGAGGGAGGGGTTGATGCTCTGTTAATTGAGAATTTTGGAGACATGCCTTTTCTCAAAACTGCTCCACCTGAAACCATTGCCTGCATGACTGCTATTGCGAAAGAAATTGCCAGAGAAACCTCCCTCCCTTTCGGCATAAATGTCCTGAGAAATGATGCCGTTGCAGCCCTTGCTATTGCAAAAGCTGTGAATGCAGACTTTGTCAGAGTCAATCAGCTCATATTCCCATCTTTCATGCCTGAAGGGTTCATGGATGTTGATGTTGGCCAAATTCTCAGATATAAGAGGCAGATAGGCTGCAGAGCCATGATTTTTGCAGATGTCAGCGTGAAGCATTCCGTTCAACTCGCAACTCTCCAGCACTTCGCCGAGAACTTCGAAAGGAGCTTGGCGGATGCAGTCATAATAACCGGCTCATCAACCGGCTCTGCTCCCGATATTGGGGTTGTATCTCAAGCGAAAAAGCTTTTCAAAGTCCCAGTGCTTGTTGGAAGCGGCGTCAACGCTGAAAACGTTTCAGAATTCATGAGGCTGTGCGATGGCATAATAGTGGGGACTTATTTCAAAAAATCTGGAAGAGTTGAGGTTGATAGGGTCAGAAATCTCATCAGGATTGCAAAAGGTTTTTAAACATTTTTAGGTCAGTCTAAAAATGTGAAATGCCACTCATGCTGTGCAGAGAAAATGGATGTAACTGGTGTTAAACACAGAGTACTGCTGGTTGGCAGTCCAAATGTCGGGAAAAGCATGATATTCTTCCATCTCACAGGGAAATATGCCACAGTATCAAATTATCCCGGTACAACCGTTGAAATTGCTAGGGGAAAAATCCCAGAGCTTGATGCTGAGGTCATCGACACTCCGGGCATGTATTCTCTCATGTCCATAACCGAAGAAGAGAGGGTTGCCAAAAAAATGCTTTTTGAGGGAGATGCTGTCATTGTTCATGTTGTGGATGCAAAGAACATCGACAGAATGCTCCCCTTCACCCTACAGCTAATTGATGCAGGGTTCAACGTCATTCTCGTCCTGAATGCCATGGATGAGGCTGAAAGGGCAGGTCTGGTTATAGACATCGAAAAGCTCAGAAAAAGGCTGGGGATACCAGTAATTCCCACAATTGCCATCAAAAAGAAGGGAATAAGGGAGCTGAAGGAAGAGCTTACAAAGACCTTGAAAGAACCGAAGTCATCAGAAACGAATGCACCAACGGATGCATCGAATCTGCCAGTTACACCAGAGGGTGAAGAACATGGAAAATGGATTCTGAACTCCAGTCTGGAAAAGAGCATTCAGAGAATATCGTCGGTTCTTTCAGGAGAGCATTCTGTGAGCAAAAGGGTATTGGCGTTGCTTCTGCTTGCGGGCGATCCAGATGTGGAAAGCATGCTGGAACCCCATGAGCTGGATATGGCCAAAAAAGAGCTTGAAGAGTTAAGGGTAAGATATGGCCAGTCTCCAGCTTACCGCATCGCCATGGAATACGAAAAACTTGCCGAGAAAATACTGGAAGGCATCGTATCTCAGCGTGAAGTCAGAAGGAACATCGCTGACAGGCTTGGAGAACTCACGTTAAACCCTATCTTCGCAATTCCCATGTCTCTGCTGACTCTCTACGCCCTCTACCTCTTTGCCGGAGTGATTGGAGCTCAAATTCTTGTGGACGCCATAGAAGGATGGTTTGAGCAAAACATCAATACAGCCCTCAACGCTTGGCTGGAAGCAAACGTTCCAAATTACTGGCTGAGAGAACTTGTGGGAGGGGATTACGGAATCATAACCCTCGCCTTCAGATATGCCATTGCTATTGTCCTTCCCGTGGTTACTTCATTCTTCTTGATCTTCTCCATCATTGAGGATTCTGGATATCTACCTCGGATGGCCTTTCTGCTGGATGGACTCTTCAAAAAAGTGGGGCTTAGCGGGAGAGCAGTAATTCCTCTGGTTCTTGGTTTTGGGTGCGGAACCATGGCAACCATCGTTACCCGTGTCCTCGAATCCAGAAGGGAAAGGATGATTGCAACCCTTATGCTTGCTGTAGCCATCCCATGCTCAGCCCAGCTTGGTGTGATAATGGCAATAGCTCCTGATTTCAGAGCCATTATGCTCTGGGCTTTCTTTGTTTTTGGTGTCCTTCTAACCGTGGGCTTTCTTGCCTCGCAATTCATGCCGGGAGAAAAGCCGGTGTTTTTTATGGAAATTCCTCCCCTTAGAATGCCCTCAGCAAGGAATGTATTCATGAAAACCTTTACCAGACTCGAATGGTATTTCAAGGAAGTTTTGCCTATATTCGTAATTGCCAGCATCCTCATCTGGGTTGGTAGAATCACCGGGATTTTCCAGCTCCTTATATCAGTACTGAGTGTTCCGGCAATGGCAATTGGTCTGCCGGCAGAGTCAGCAGTGGTCTTCCTTTACGGATTCTTCAGGAGGGATTACGGAGCTGCAGGGCTATATGACATTGTGGGGCAGGGAATCATGGACTACAGACAAATTGTGGTAGCCATGATTAGTCTTACGCTATTCGTTCCTTGCGTGGCCCAGTTTGGGGTTATGATCAGGGAGAGGGGCATCCCCTTTGCAGTTTTGACCTTCACAATCTCAGCTCTGGTGGCATTCGGCGTAGGTTATTTAGCCAGCATAATCCTTTCAGCAATGGGGGTATAAAATTGAGAGAAATGAGAGAAGGAGAATTGCGAGAAGTGGGGGAAGAGAGGGAGGAGATTGAAAATTCCCTCAAAAACATCTGGATTGCGGAGTTTGAGGAAAACAGGCATATAGGCAGAGGAGAAGTGGAAAAGTTGGATGAGTTGCTGAAAGATGGTTTTGTGGAAATTAAAGGCGACAGAATCGTGCTGACAGAGAAAGGAAAGGACATGGCAGAGAGAATAATCCGTCTCCACAGGCTTGCAGAGAGGCTTCTTCTCGACGTACTTGGAACAGCAGAGAGTTCCGTAGAGCAGAATGCATGCAGGTTTGAGCACTTCCTGAGCAGGGAGGTGGAGGAAGCGATCTGCACACTTCTCGGCCATCCTGAAATATGTCCTCATGGGCGGCGAATTCCCAAGGGCAAGTGCTGCGAGGAGAGGGAAGAAGAGGTAAAAAGAGTGATTTACAGGCTGAGTGAGTTGAATCCCGGAGAGGAAGGGGAGATAAAGTACATAGCGGGAGATGAAAGAATTCTGAAAAAGGTTATAGCAGTAGGTTTGCTGCCCGGTAAGAAAGTGAAGGTCATTCGAGTCTTTCCCGGAGCCATCATACAAGCAGGCAACACTCAATTTGCGGTGGATGAAGAGATAGCAGAGACAATCTACGTTCTTAAAATTTGAAGAGTAGTGAAATGTAGAGAAATTACGATATGATGACCTTAAGAGGAAAGCACTCCACAGTTTTCGTGAAAGAGGGTGTTGCCAGAAAGGTTTTTCACCCGGAGTTCAGGTTTAATTTCTGGAAGGAAGCGAGGTTTCTGGCAGCTCTCCAGCCCTTTCATTTCGTCCCTAGGCTTTATGCCATTATTCCCGAGAAGCTAATCGTGGAAATGGAGTTTGTGGAGGGCGAAACCATAGGAGAGATCATACGAACTGGAGATGCAGACGAGATCAAATTTACAGCCCTCAGAACTGCTGAAATATGTAGAACCCTAGACATGCTCGGGATACAGAAGGAGGAGATGAACCATCCTGACAAGCATGTGATTGTGAGCTGGAGTGGTGAGAGTACAAAATGGAGTCCGGAATGTGTAAATGTGAAGCTGATTGATTTTGAAAGGTCGAAGGAGAGTGGGAAGCCATCAAACCTGACTCAGTTCATTGTATACCTCCTCAGGAAAAGGATCGTCGTTAATCGAAAGGATGAGATAATATCTCTACTGAAATCGTACAAAGCAACCTATTCTGAGGAGGTATACCGGAAAATTATCAATCTTTTGATGGAAAGCTTTAAGTAGTAGGAAATAAGAGGCTGAGAAATTAGATTTGGAGGTGGATTTAGTGGATTTTGAAAGTAGACCTCCCGTGGAGGTCGGAGACGTAAGAAGCGTAAAAATTGAGGCATTGGGAAGCGGCGGTGACGGAATTGCAAGAATTGGTGGATTCGTAGTGTTTGTTCCAGGAACCAAGGTTAATGATGAAGTGACTGTAAGAATTACCAAGGTTTTGAGAAAGTACGCTTTTGCAGAAGTGGTTGAATAAGTCAGGGTTTTGTCAGAGTTTTGAAATTATCTCGGAAATTCTGGAAATTTGTTCCTCCAGTTCTTTTATATCTTTTTTTAACTTCTTTATGTTCAGTTCGGCTCCCTCCCTCAGTACGGCGCCATACTGGGTGGGTTCGATTATTCCTGACTGCTCCAGAACTCGAAGCGAGTATCGTACCTTGTGACGGGGCATGTTCAGAAGTTCAGCCAGCTTGAAGATTCCTATGGGTTGATTTGATTTAACTGCCTCGAGAACTTCCAAATGCCTCAGGGCTATTTCAGCCTCCTGTTTAAGCTTCCTCAAAACCATGCCTTAATGTTCATATCAAAATATTAAAATGTAACTACTCAACTTCTAACCTTTAAGCCCTCACGACTCCTTTCTGACTCCGACATTCACATTACTTCACTCAACTTCTGTGCGGGAGAAAAGGAACGAGGAGAGCAGAAGAAACAAGAAGCAGCTCAGAAATATTACTGCGATACTAAGAATTGGATTAAAAAAGGCATATCCTGTTGTGCTCCATCTCAGCGCATCAACTGAGTACGTCAGGGGATTGAGCATGGCTAGGGCCTCTACAAAACTAGGCAGCTCGCTTAACGGGAAAAGAGCACCTGACAGGAAAAAGATAGGGAAAACAAAGAAGTTCACAACTATCTGGAACCCGTGGATGTCCCGCATTACAGTTGAAATGGCAATTCCTATGGATGTGAAGGTGAGAGCTGTAAGGAAGAGCAGCACAGGGAAAAGAAGAAGATTGTTTCCAGCTGGTCTGAATCCAATAAGCATGCTGACAGCCACCATTATCAAACCCTGCACGAAGGCTGTTGTTGCCCCTCCAAGAGCTCTGCCCAAGGCAATAGAGAATCTGCTTGCTGGAGACACCATTATTTCCCGCAAAAATCCAAACTGCCTGTCCCAGACTACTGAGACTCCTGAGAACACACCGGTGAAAAGCACCACCATTGCTGCTATGCCGGGAGATATGAAGCTCACGTAATCTATCTCAACTCCCGGAAACTCAACCCGTCTGAAACCCAGGCTGAAGAAAGCGAGAAAGAAGAAAGGCATGCCTATGCTGCCAAAAACCCTGCTTTTAGCCCTCAGATACCTTTTCAAATCCCTCAGCCACAAGACGTAGACTGCATCAAGTTCCCCCATGCTCATCCCCCGAAGTTGAGTCGCCTGAAAGAGTTATGAAAACATCCTCCAGCGTGGGCTTTCTGATTTCGACTCCTTTCACATTAACGTCTCTTAAAGTCCTCAGAACCTCCATAACCTCTGGAAGCACAGCTGAAGCGCTTTTTACATGTATTTCTATAGCATTGCCATTCAGGGAAATGTGGGTGGCTAGGCCAGTGAGGCCGTCTGAAACTGCCTTAAGCCTTTCGACGTTTATATCAGAGCTTTCAAAACTCAGAACTATGATTTCCTCTCCAATTCTCTCTTTCAGCGACTGTGGTGAGTCTAATGCTACTATTTTTCCATTCCGCATGACTGCAACCCTGTCGCAGAGTTTCTCAGCCTCCTCCATATAGTGGGTTGACAGTATTATTGTTACATCCTCCGAAATCTCCTCTATGTGCCTCCATATGGTTCTCCTTGTTGCCGCATCCAGACCGAGGGTAGGTTCATCGAGAATCAGGATGTCGGGAGAATGCATTATTCCTCTTATAACCTCAAGCTTTCTCTTCATCCCACCGCTCAGCTTTTTCACCTGAACGTTTCTGTAATCTTCGAGATTGACGAGTTCGAGCAGCTCATCAATTCTGCTCCTCCTCTCGTTAATGCCCATTCCATAAAGCCTGCCGTGCAAGTCGAGGTTCTCAAAGACTGTAAGCTCAATATCTAGGGTTGATTCCTGAAAAACAACTCCGAGCTTCTCTCTTACCTTTTTTGGGTCCCTTCTAACGCTGTACCCCTCCACAAATGCGTCACCGCTGGTGGGCTTCAGAAGAGTGCAGAGTATTTTCATCGTCGTCGTCTTTCCAGCCCCATTGGGGCCAAGCAATCCGAAAATCTCGCCTTTTTCCACTGAAAAGTTTATAGAATCAACTGCCACTATATTGCCAAATACCTTCACGAGATTCTTTACTACCACAGACATTTCAGCGGTGGAGGTCCTTCTCTTCCACTCCTACAACCGCTAGAAAAACGTTTGCCTTGACTGTCATTTCAAAATAGTTTATATCTGGCTCGAGAACAGCAAATTTCTTGGGGATAGGTATGCAAAGCCTCTCTCCTGAGCAATAACGGTACCTCCCATGTCTGTCTACCACAACCCTGACCCTGCTAGGGCGCTTCTTGTTTACGACGATAAAAATATTGCTTCCGTTGTTCTGTCTGACGATTTCCATAAGTTTCTCTGCGTTGTATTTTCTAAAGAGGCAGCGACAGATTTTTTCGGCAACGTAATTATCTACGTGAATTTCTGAGGAATCCTCATCCATAACCTCGAGCTCCAACATTCCATCATCAATTGGATAGGTAGGATATAAGCCTTTTCCTCTTTTCTATTCTTCTTTTTTACAATGTCTGTAAAATTACTATTGGTAATTAATCCTGATCGCTTTTCATCCTTTTAGGCCTCCATCTGCCTCCAAAGCCTTTTCCTATGAAATAAGTTTCTGCACTTCTTTTCCTTGACGCTTGTGGGGAGTGAAATTTTTTGAATCTAAAATAGGGCTTTAACTCTCTTTGAAACTTCCCGGTCTCCTCTCCCTGAAAGATCTTGACAACAAAATTTCCACCTGGCTTTAGAACTTCCTTAGCTATGTTGAATGCAGCCCTTGCCAGCTCGATACTTATAAAGTGATCCATTGACCACTTTCCGGTTATTTTAGGTGCGGCATCGCTTATCACAACGTCAAACTCGCTTCTAACCTCTTTTATCTTTTCAAGGGTCTCTTTCTTTGTTATGTCTCCTCTGATGAACGTTACACCTTCAATGGGGGGCATCGGGTTGATATCCACAGCCACCACTTCTGCACCGAGCTTTACTGCTACCTGACTCCATCCACCCGGAGATGCGCCGAGATCCAGAACAGAGTACCCTTTTTTGATAATTCCGAATTTGCCGTTTATCTGCAAGAGCTTGAAGGCTGCTCTGCTTCTGTAACCTTTCTTTTTTGCCTCCCAGTAGTAATAGTCCTGCCTGTCGTCAACTCTCCTGGGCTTCATTCAATCACCCTTAATCACTCTGACAATTACCCTTCGAGTTCTTGGACCATCAAGCTCCACGAAGAGCACCCTTTGCCAAGTTCCCAGCACAGGACTTCCACCATCCACCAGAATGACGATGCTGTTGCCCAGCAATGTGGCTCTCAGATGAGCATCAGCATTGCTGTCAATAATATCATGTTTGTATCTGGCTCCACGCGGAATGAGTTTTTCCAGCATCTTTTCAAGGTCTTCCAGTAAACCTTTCTCCCCCTCGTTAAGGATTATGGCTGTTGTGGTGTGGAGCGAATAAACTATGACAATTCCGTTTTGGACACCACTCTTCTGGACTTCTTCTACAACTTTATCTGTAATATCCACAATTTCAACCCGCTTACCGGTTCTGATTTCTATCATATTCATCATATTCATGGAACTCTGACGAAGTACTCTTTAAAACCTTCGTGCCCTTCGTGCCCTTCTAGCTTCTGCAGTCTAATCTCTCCAAAATCTATTCTGCGAATATTTTCTCCAATCCTTGTTACTATCGCAATTTCCTTTTTCTCAAAATCTATGGATTCAAGCAGCCCCATTCCTAGGTATTTGTCTCCATATAGTCCAACCAGGAGGCCTTTAAGCTCTTCAATGGACACAAAATTTACTTCTTGGACTTCAAAGATCTCGCAAAGGCTTTTAATCACGTTCGGCGAGGGCTTCTGAGGCGTTGAAGTGAAGACATTCAGAAAATCATATCCTCGTTCAGCATAAACAACAGAGTCAATAATCCCTTCCAGATTTATTTCTTCTCCGCTGAAAAGAGAAGTGTTTCCCAGTTTGACTTCCCCGGCCTCTCCAGCCTTGAAGACTCTTATGAAGCTGTCATTCAACTTCTCCCTGTATATCTCCCCCCGAATTTCACATCTCAGCTCTCTGCTCCTCCTTTTCACCACGAATGACTCAACCTGTATTGTGTTAAAATCGTCCAAGTAATATGGTATATCCCCAAAGCATGCAATTACTTCAGGTTCAAGAATCTCCAATTTTGCAAGCTTGTAGTCTCTCGCCTTCCTTCCTCTCACCCAGCCAGTGGAGTCAAAGATTGCTTTGTCACCTCTTCTCAAGTTCTTCAGTTTTGAAATGGCCTTCAGGCACAGACTTTCCCTTCCTGCAGGAGAAATGCTACCGATGAAATATCCATCATGCATCTGGAGCTGAGAGATGTGGAGAACTCTGTTGTTTGTGAAAGCGTATCCCATAGCACCGGGATGTGCAATGTCGCTTTGCCCTATATCAAAATCGAAGACATCTTTGCTTCCATCCATCCTGTTTACAAGGAAAGTGGCAAGGCTACTCTTTCCACTGTCCACGTCTCCGAAAATGAAGATGCTGTTGAAGTCTGACTTCGCCAGTTCCTCCCAGCTCTCCGGAATGGTGGAACCGTTGAGCCGGATGTAGTTACCTGAAATTCTGATAAGTGATTTTTCCAGAATTAAAATTGGGACGATTCTGCCCTTTGGAACCCTTAGCCTCTCCACGGAACAGCCAAACACCTCTGCTCTACCCTCTATCTCAACATTGGCCTTGCCTTCCACAAGAAGGGTTGAATTGGGAGTCTCTTCAAACTCCGTCATTGCTCCATCTGGATCATTACTCTCCTTAACTCTGGCTGGGCATCCATCAACTTGGTCAGGTTATAATCACCCATTATGGAGATGCTTAGACCGTCCATGTTCTTTACATAATTGTAGGCGGTCTGATTCCCTCTTATGAAGAAAACATTTGGCTCGGTGAAGTGCATGGCAACGACTTTTTCGTAATAACTGCCGTTCATGCGGTAGGCAACGGCATAGAAGTCCACGGAGACATTTCCAGACAGTATATTCTTCAACACATCTCCTTTGAATACCAGCATGAATTCAGCATAGCCTATCTGCGATGTGTAATTGATTATGTCATTGGTCTTTTTGCCTTCGTACACGTCTATAGCGTCGAGAACAGCTGGATATGTCCCTAGCAAAATCGGAGAAGTCTGGAAAACAGCAGCATATGGGCCATTGACACGAACTTCAAACCCATTATAATTTTCCTTGTCAGTGTAGGTGAAATAGGCTTTTTTTCTGCCGATATCTATCATGTAAAGAGTGTTACCGTCTGTGTAGTTGTACGATACCACCATTTCTCTGATAGATGCACCAGATGAGAGGGTAAAGTGCCTGAAAACTTGATCTTTAAATACATTTTTCAGGTAGGCGTTTGCGAGAATCATGAGGCTTGAATTTGGTGTGAAATTGAAATAAATAATCTCATCTCCACCTGTATACTTCAACAGCTCGGTTCCATCTCCCAGCTCAGCTTTTATCTCTCTTCCTGGAGAAGTGCCACCTCTGAAAGCGTAAGCGAGAACTGAACCAAGCATGATCAGTGCTAGAAGGAATGCGAGAAGTCTTGCTGATTTGTTCTGCATTCTGTCCACCATGCCTCTCCCTACAACCACTGGTAAATAAAATTTGTCTGTATTCTAGCAGAAGTGACCGAAGTGATTAGATGATGACATCAACCTGGCACGGATTAATCTCTATATTGAGGGTTGAGGTAAAATTGTGGGTATGGGCCGGTAAGGGTCAAATCACCAGTCATTGATCTCATGGAGGGTTTAATTTCATGGAAGGTTATCCTCACCTCTGAGCTCCGAAACCCTATCCTGCAGCATCCCGTTTATTTCCTCGAAAATTCTCTTCACCCTTCCCACGTCTAATCCCATTTCCAGAGCTAAGCTGTTAACTTCAACCAGATCAAAAAGTTTCGCACCACTCCTCTCCACTCTTTCATCCAACGCTTTCTTCAGCAGGTTCAGGAATTCCTCTTCCATATATGCATGTTGGACTACGACATAGTTATTGATTTCGAATTAGTTTTTCGTATTGGATTCCAAAGTCCAAAAAGCGCAAAAATTATATCCTGAATCCCGCAGCATCTTCGGAGGTGTTATCATGCCAGCTGTGGTTGATGCTGAAAAATGCACTGCATGTGGGACATGCGTAGATGAATGTCCTGTTGGTGCCATCGAGCTTGAGGATGTGGCTGTAGTAGATGCAGACGCATGTACTGAGTGTGGTACATGCGTTGATGTCTGCCCAAGCGACGCCATAACCCTCGAGTAATTCTTTTTTCCACTACATCTTTTTTTCACCACAAATTTTTTAATTGGCTGACGTAATTTTTTGGGGGAGACTTCATGGGAATCATACTCAGTCTGAAAAAGAGGTTCGGGTTTATTTTCAGGTGGATATTCAAGAAAGACAAAATGCGTATCGGTATTTACGGCCCACCGAATGCTGGGAAAACGACACTGGCAAACAGAATTCTCAGGGACTGGACGGGCGATGTTATAGGCTCGGCAAGCGAAATCCCTCATGAGACGAGAAGGGCGAGGCTGAGGGAAGGTGTAAAGATCGAGGTTGACGGGAAAAGCCTGACCCTTGACATCGTTGATACTCCAGGGCTGGCAACGAAAATAGACTTCCACGATTTTCTAAAATTTGGTCTGACTGAGGAGGAAGCGAAAAGGAGAGCGAAAGAGGCCACTGAGGGTGTTATAGAGGCAATAAAGTGGTTAGATGACCTTGATGGCATACTGCTGGTTATGGACTCAACAGAGGACCCGTACACCCAGGTGAACGTTACGATAGTAGGGAACATCGAAGCGAGGAACCTGCCTCTGCTGATAGTCGCCAATAAAATTGACCTTCCAAATGCATCGCCAGCCAGAATAAAAGCAGCATTTCCACAGCATCCCGTTGTCCCCATTTCTGCACTGAAGGGTCTGAATATAGACAGCCTATACAAAGCCATGGCTGAGAGGTTCGGGTGATGGGGATGGAGGGGGTTCAGCTTAATCTGATATCCAAGGAAAGGCTGGACAAAATGCCTTCCATGGAGAAGTTGAGGATGATTCTGGACAGTGTGAAAGAGGGCAAAATAGTGGTGCTGGAAAGCGGTTTGACGCCGGAAGAAGAGGCAAAGCTCATCGAGCTCACAATGCTCGAAATAGACCACGAAAATTTTGTGGGGATAGAGGTGGAGTCTTACCCCCACAGGGAGAAATCACTCTTCAGCAGGATATTTGGCAAGAAAGGAGGGAGGTTGACAGTTATCGGGCCTGCCAATCGACTGAAAACACTTTCCAAGCAGGAGGATTTAATAACTGCTCTGGTTCAGCTTGGTGAATAGATGGTAGTAGTCGGGAGGAGCTGGGAGGAGTTAGGAGGAGTTGTTTAGGGAGAGAATTAAAATTTTGGTGAAAAATAATGCCTCATCAATGCACGAAATGCGGAAAGGAGTATGCAGACGGAGATGTTCGCATACTCAGCGGATGCGAGTGCGGGAACAACAGGTTTCTCTACGTTCCCAAGGTTAAGAGGGAAAGAGAGGAGCAGGTAGAGGAGATCAAGGAGCAGCTTTCAGAGATGGGGATTGAAAGCGTCAAGATTCTGGCTCCGGGTATGTATGAGATAAATCTAGAGAGAATTCTCGAGCGGGATGAGATTGTTATTGCGCTGCAGGAGGATGGGAGATACGTCATCCACCTCCCCTCTCTTTTGAGGAGAAGGAAGGAAAAAAGGTAGAGAGGGAGGATGAATCTGTGCTCGGTAGAGCCTGAACCACAACGAATTTCACTCTTTCTACAGTCCTCCACTTATCTTTTAGGACTAATTTTTAAGCCCCCTCACCCCCAATCCTAAAAGCTTCACAATTTTATCAATCATCAAATACTCCTTCAGATAAACTCTATAATCCATTCTACCATTCACTTCAATCACACCAATCCTCTTTAACCCCCTCAGATGGTGATGGACGGGATTCAAATCCATATTCAGGGCTGAAGGTACGTCTTTAGAAGTCATGCTTCCATTTCTGTTAAGCAATTCAACTATTTTCCTCACCCACCCCTCTCAGATGCCCACTCCATCAAAGGTCTCATGGCATCTCTTAATTCAACCCCATTCTGAGTCAGTGAATATTCCACCCTTGGTGGTATTTCTGGAAAAACTTCTCTGTTGATTAGTCCAACCTCTTCTAATTCCTTCAGTCGATCTGTCAGTGTTTTGGGGCTTATGGCTCCCAGATTCTTCATAATTTCTCCAAACCTCAATTTTTTGTGATTACCTATTGTGGCAATGATTTGAAGTGCCCATTTTTTACTGATGACGTTTATAATACCCTCGGTTGGGCATAAACAGACCTCATTTCTTTCTTTACTTGTGCCGAGACAGTGAATTCTACTTTCATCTTCCATAGCAAGTCACTTTTTCTTTACTTCCTATATTACTATAAACTTGATAATTTAAATACTTTATTATTAATAACTACTACGGAGTATAAAGTTTTGGAGGATGAAAAAATGTGTGAAGAATGCATTACACCACAGCCCCGCAGAAAAATTAGGTCTCCATATTGTGGGTGTGGCTGTTTGGCAATCAGGCGATTTCTGACGCCAGAGGAAAAGATAGAGATGCTAGAGGACTATAGAAAGCAGTTACAAAAAGAGATTACAGGTGTAGGAAAAGCGATTGAGGAAATAAAACGAGAGATGAAATGATGTTGGTATTGGGTGGAGTTTACGCTCTATCCTATTTTTTGGTGATGAGGAGTGGGGAAGGTGTTTGAGGGTGTTTGAAGGTTATTATCCAACAAGAGGGTAAAAATGAATGTAAGTAATTCACCTAACTACGAAATGGTCACATCTATTAGCGACTGCTGTATGCTATGATTACAATACACGTCGGCCGCAATAAGATTATTGCACCGAAATTGGAGCAAATGGCAACCCAGAAGTCATCAAGTACTTTATTCCTAAAAACCGTGACTTCCCACACCATCATGGAATACTTTTTATACCCACTTTGTGACCCCTTTCCGAATGAAGGTGGCTCTTGGCGGAACCTTCGAACCGCTGCACGAAGGGCACAAGAAGCTGATTGATATTGCAATCCAGCTGGGCGGGAAAGACATAACCATCGGCATAACTAGCGATGAAATGGCTAGGATGCGAATAAGGAGCGTTCTACCTTTCGAAATAAGGGCTGAGAATGTGAGGCAGTATGTTAAGAGGAAATACGGCTTTGAGCCGCAGATAGTTAAGATCACCAATCCCTTTGGAAAAACTCTTGAGAGAGATTTTGAATACCTCGTTGTCTCTCCTGAAACCTGTGAAATGGCCATGAAGATAAATGAGAAAAGGAGAGAGCTTGGAAAGAAGGAGATAAAAATTGTGAAGGTTGACTTCGTTCTTGCCGAAGACGGCAAGCCCATCTCTGCTACCAGAATAAAGAAGGGAGAAATAGATCGGTACGGAAGGCTAATATGAAGGTCGTGAGAGTCGTTGTGGGCTCCACAAACCCCACCAAAATTGAGGGGGTAAAAAAGGCTTTTCTGCAGTATTTTGGCAGTGTTGAGGTTGCTGGAAAGGAAGTTGATAGTAACGTCTCTTCCCAGCCCTTTGATGATGAAGTAATTAGAGGAGCCATTAACAGGGCGAAAGCTGCCTACAGCAGCGAATATGACTTTTCCGTAGGAATTGAGGCAGGTCTATTCAGAATGAAGAGCACTATAACTGGATTTATTGACTTTCAGGTCGCTGCAATTTTTGATGGGGAAAAGATCAGCATAGGCTTCGGACCTGGGTTTGAGTATCCGCCTCAAGTCGTACAGAGCGTTCTGAAGGGCAAGGAAGTTGGAGATGTCATGGATGAAATCACAGGTATCAAAGACTTGGGAGAGAAATTCGGAGCAATTTACGTCTTGACGAATGGTATTATTTCTAGAAGCGAGCTCTCCAGAATTGCAGTAACCATGGCTCTTATCCCATTCCTCAACAGCCATGACTACTTTTAGCGTCATAACTCCCTTTGACCCTTGGAAGGGGAAGCTCTGCACATGCCAGCAAAAGTACTCATTCAATCCTTACACTGGATGCATGCATGGCTGCCTTTACTGCTATGCAACTTACATCCCAAACTTCTACCGATTGAGATTGAAAGAGAGATTGCTGATAAGGCTGGAGAAAGACCTGAAAAAGCTGCCTGAGAATTCGGTCATCTCCATGTCCAACAGTAGCGATCCATATCCACCCGTGGAAAAGCAGCTTGGAATTACCAGGAAATGCTTGGAACTCATAAAGGAACACGATTTTCCGCTGCTAGTCATCACGAAAAGCGATATTGTAGCTAGGGATGCAAAGTTGCTTTCCGAGATGAAATGCGCTGTGAGCATAACCGTGACGGGTTTCCGTAACGCTGGGATAATCGAGCCGGGAGCACCAGCAGCGGAAAGAAGAATTGAGGCTTTGAAGGCTATGGCAGAACATGACATTTCCACAATTTTGAGGTTTGACCCCATTATTCCCTTCATCAACGAAGATGAAGTGGAAGAAGTTTTATCGAAATGTGACTTTGTTGACCAGGTTGTCTCATCAACTCTGAAGCTCAGGAAAGACTCATTCAAAAGGCTATCCAGCACCTTTCCTGACTTGACCCCAAAATTCAGGGAACTTTACTTTATCAGGGGTGAGAAGATTGGAAATTCTTTCTACCTTCCTGTAGAGCTGAGAAAACAGTTGTTGGGGAGGATTGCACAAATCTGCGATAACATGGGAGTTCCCTACTCCTTCTGCAGAGAAGGTTTTAAATTTAAAGCAAGAAGTTGTGATGGTAAAGACTTGATAAATTATTCATAAAAAACAAGATATTTTTATTAAATGAATCATATGGAAAGATTTATTAAGAAAAAATGTCATCATAATAATCGGGATGAGGGTTATTGGCAAGTACTACAGACTTCTCGACAAGTACCTTCCAGAAGGGGATGTAACTCTTATTGAAGAATATGGAATGATTGAGGATGAAGAGCTTGTTGAAGATTACTGGATTTACAGGCCCTTTGTCAGGGCTGAGATTGTAAAAATTCTAGATTCAGAAGAATTGAGATACAGAGTCATGGAACCAACCCTCACGGTTGAAGAATTCGGTGTGCTTGAGGAACTTTATAAGGACATAGGAGATGTTTTGATTCTCAAAGACCTCACTATAGAGATTGAAGCAAAAGAGAAAATTCTTCTTTCAACTTTTAAGGATTTAATTGGCGAATACGGCATCGAACTCGATCTTATATTGCAATGCAAATATGTCTATTATCTTTTCAGAGATTTCCTTGGTTTTGGACCTATAGATGCTGTGCTGAACGATCCATATGTTGAGGACATACACTGCGATGGTTACGACATTCCCATTTACCTCAACCACAAAAAGTACGGGAATATTGCAACGGACATTAGATTCAGCGAGGAGGAGCTCGACAAGTATGTCCAAGCTCTGGTTCAGATGAGCGGGAAGCATGTGAGCCATGGTAATCCAATTATCGATGCAACCCTGCCTGATGGGAGTAGGCTTCAGGCAACTTATGGTATTGAAGTTACGCCTCGTGGCTCTTCATTCACCATAAGAAAGTTCACAGAAGAGCCTCTCACACCTGTGGATCTGATAAGGTTCGGCACCTACACTGCAGAACAGCTGGCGTATTTCTGGCTTGTTGTAGAACACAAGCTCAACCTGATGGTGGTTGGTGAAACAGCCGCTGGAAAAACAACAACGCTTAACGCCATCCTGATGTTCCTGCCCCCGGAAGCGAAGGTGGTGTCAATAGAGGATACCAGAGAGATAGCCCTCAAACATGAAAACTGGATTGCCGGAGTTACGAGAGAAGCAGTAACGGGAGATGAAAGGGAAATAAGTATGTATGACCTGCTGAGGGCCGCTCTGAGACAGCGACCGGACTACATCGTGGTTGGTGAAGTAAGGGGTAAGGAAGCCCAAACACTTTTCCAGGCCATGTCCACCGGGCATGCAGCCTATGCAACACTTCATGCTGGAGACATCCACCAGACAATTTACAGGCTTGAGACTGAACCGCTGAACGTGCCAAGAAGCCTGATACAGTTCTTGGACGTCATTTCCATTCAGACCCAGTGGACTAGAGAGGGGATAAGGAAGAGGAGGGCAAAAAGTGTTTATGAGATACTTGGCATAGATCCTAATGACAAGAATCTCCTGATAAATGAGGTTTATCGCTGGAACCCTTACACTGATGAGCACTATCCACTCAATCCGCTGAAAAAGCTTGAGAAAATCTCGATCATTAGGGGAGAAGATGTGGGCCAGACCATGGAGGAGCTAAACAGGCGTGCAGAATTTCTGGAATTTCTGAACAAGCTCGACATCAGAGATCTCAGAAATGTTACTTCCATGATTCACGCCTATTATCGTAACCCCTATGAGTCTTTTGATGTAATCATTAAAGAGGGCAGGAAATATGAGAAGGCTGAAGCAAAAGCCTGATGAGTTGGAAAAATTAAAAGTTTATGTACCCACTGCTCTCATCAGATATTACAGAAAAGCATACGAGAAAAATCCAGGGAAGTTCAGAGATCTGGAGAGATCGCTTGTAAGCGCCAGAATACCTGTTACAGCTCCGAAATATGCTGCAATTGTTACCTTTTATACGCTCCTCGTTTCTCCTCTGCTTGTCATCGCATCTTTATGGATTTCTGATGTGATTTATGCTGCATACACTTCTCTTTCTAGTTTATCCATTGGTGTGGGGTTTCCGATTGATAAATCAGCATTGGAGAGCGCAGTAAAATTCTCTTCAGAGATAATAGCTTTTATCCTCCTCTTTTATTTCCTCAGAACGGCATTGTTGAAGTATCCTTCCCTTTATGCTGCCCAGAGAAGGAGCAAGATAGATTCCACGCTTCCTCATGTTGTGAATATAATGCTGGGGATGGCGAAAGGCGGCAGCTCACCTCTTGAGATTTTCAGGACGATTGCTCAAGAAAGGGCAATTACCGGAGAGGTCGGAAAGGAATTTTCGATTGTTGTAAGGGATGTTGACTTTTTCCATAAGGACATCATATCTGCTCTTCGCAGCGTCGCCAATACGACACCATCTTCCAAACTCTCTGAATTTCTTGAAGACCTAATTAGTGTGCTGGAGGGTGGAGGGAGGCTGAGCGAGTTCCTCCAGTTCAAGTCATCCCACTACATAGAGGAAAGGGAAAGGTATCACGAGATCTTCCTGAATTCCATGGGTGTGTTGGCGGAAATTTACGTGTCGGTATTCGTTGTGGCACCCCTCTTCGCTCTGATTATCTTTGTGGTCATGGGAATGCTTGGAGAGGAAATCGAGAGACTGATGATAGCAATGGTGTACATTTACATCCCCGCTGGGGGAATTGCTTTCCTCTGGCTGGTGTATTCAATGGTAAAGGGTGAGAAAGTTGAGTGGACGGCTGAGAGACTCAGACCTATCACAATCAAGGCTAGGGTTGTGGAAGGTCAGCGGGAGCCAGGTTTCAAGGTCAAAACGGGTTTGGTGGCCCTAATCTTAAGAACATTTATACGGCTCAGAAGAACACTTAATCTCTCTCTATTTCTCTACAAGCCCGAGTATCTCCTTTACATAACAATACCGGTATCTCTTGCCTTGCTAGCCCTTAGCTTCAACCGGTTGAAGTATGAAACCATTCTGATAGCACTTTTTGCCATCAACGCCTTTCCGTACACCATTGCAAATGAAATCCGGAGTTTCAGGGTGAGAAGACTGGAAAATGAGCTTCCGGAGTTCTTAAAGCAGCTTGCAAGCCTTAATGAAAGCGGTCTGACAATAGTTGCCGCCTTAAGAGTCCTTTCCACAACAAACTTGGGTGCGCTCACCAGTGAGGTGATAAACATAAGAAAAGATATTGAGTGGGGAAAGCTTGTCACAGAAGCGCTTCAGAGGTTTGAGGCACGTGTTGGCAGTGCTGTGGTATCGAAGGTGGTATCGATTTTGATTAAAGCTCTAGAGTCGACAGATAACATAAAGGCTGCTCTTTTCACGGCTGCAACAGATGCTGAGATGTACCTTGAATTTAGAAAGAGGATGAGCAACGAGATGTTTGTGTATACCATCATAGTTTACATGACTTTCGCGGTCTTTCTTTTCACCATCGTTGTCCTTTCAGAAAATTTCATCAATATATTTACGAAGATTGAAGCTCCCCAGACGTTTACTGGAGCAAGTTTCACCCTTCCAGATGTGGAAATGCTTACAAGGCTCTTTTACCACACAACACTCCTTAATGGGTTCTTCAGCGGCCTTGTGGCGGGAGTAATGGGGAGTGGGAGTGTTAGAGCCGGTATAAAACACTCCCTGCTTATGGTGGTGGTTTCGTTGATTGTATTCCATTATTTCTTGGGGGTGAGTTTATGAGAAATGATGGGGTTTCACCCCTCATTGGCATGATTCTCGGCTTGGGTATAATTGTAGGTTTTATTGGAATCGTTCAGAACTTTTTCGTTCCAGAGTGGATGAAAGCTGAGGAGTGGGATCATTACGAGCTGGTTTCTTCCGAATTTTCATATCTTGCGAAAATAGTAGCTCTTTCATCAAGCACTGGAAGTCCTAATACCGTTACCATTGATATGGGGGTTAAACATTCGGATTATCCTTTTCTGTTAACCCCACCCGACACTGCAAGCTTTATAAAAGTTAGGGAACTTTATATTAATATCACATATTATGAGATATTCCCTAATAGGAGTATTGCCTTAAAACCAAAAACGCTTGTGCTTAACACTTCAGCCATCATTCTTAAACCCGATTATGTCTATCTGGATGATGTGGAGTTCACTTATGAGCATGGTTATGCCTTCAAGAGATATAGGAATGCGAATGTAACTCTAACGGATCAAAACATGTTCATAGGAGATACTGTGAACATCTACATAATCAACACAACCTTTGACTCTCTAGCCACAACCCAGCCGTTAAACTTGGTTTTTTCACCGCTATCCTATGGAGGAGTCATCAGCGTTGCAAATGCCACAATCCAGTTTGAGTCTCTAAACCCCAGTTATTGGGAAAGTATTGGAGCCGATGTTACTGGCAATATTGTTGAGGTTAATGTTACAAATGCTCGCCTGAAAATTGCTACAATTATGGTCACTTCCAGTGGGAGTAACATAACAACAACATCAGATATCTCGCCACAACTAAATGAACTTGTACCTCTATCTTCACAACTGAATCTCTTCGTTGGTGAGACTGAGAAGGTTGAAGTGATGGCAAGAGATCAGTTTGGTAATCCGATTACCGGTATAACAATTAATGCGTCTATCTCAGGAAATATAGGAAATTTTGATGGAAGTTTTGCGACTTCAGAAAAGACGGATGCAAATGGAATTGCAACGTTTTATTTCACAGCTACAAACGAGGGTCTCGGTACATTAAATTTCGAAGCAGAATCAAAGCAAGCATCACTTCCTGTAGAAGTTATTGACGTTAATACCAGTGTTGAGAAGAAATGGGATCAAGATAAATCCAATACTTCAGTCGTTGTGTCTCCTGATTTTGTGTGGACGGGCATATCAGGTGCCAGTAAGATTGTACTGAAAAATGCTGTGAGTCTTACTGGACAGGATAATAATAAATTTAATATAATATTCACTCTTTATAATTCAAGCACTTATTATACTTTTGGGGTGGGACTGAAAATAGAAGGAGACGAATATAAAGTTAAATCCAAAAAAGTATTTCTATATAAAAATGGACAGGAACTGTTCAATAACAAAGAGCTAAATTCCACCGCATGGGACAATATTTTTACAAATATTGGGACAGATATATTGGATGTGGACAATTACGCGAGCAGTGATCAGTCTTCGATTGAAACCTACCTTCAAGAGGTAATTAATTTCCTCCAGAATGCTCCGCCTTCTGATCCAGTAAAGCTCGCAGTGCAGAATATTGGCTTCCAAGAGGAGCATGGAGGTGGTGGCTGGAAAGTGGATATTCAGATTATATGATGTTAAATTCTGGTCAATCACATTTAGGATGACCTTTCAGAGCTGGCTGGTGCACTTAAAATTACTTGAAATTGGATAGACCAATTCTGATCAGGAGGCTTTAGGTTTTTTACCACTTCCTCCACATTATCTACTATGACTACAAAATCCATAAAGGCAAGCTAGGAAACCTACACTAAACTCGTTTGAAATTGCAAGTAAACTGCAGGTTGAGCTGAAAAAACCGGTCTTTATTGAGGAAGCCGTAAGTATCTGATAAGAACGAAAGTAAGCAATTTAGGCAGATCATGGGAAGTCAACGACGAAGAAGTCGAGAAAATCAAAAAGGCCATAGAAGGGGGTGGAACGCTTGGAAATAGTCTGTTTAGATGCTGATATTCTCATAGACTTTCTAAAGGGAAACGCTGTGGTTATAAAGGAAATTCAGCAACTTGAGGCTAAACATCAGCTTGTAACGTTGAAATTGTGCTGCAGTTAAATTGTTAGAGCAAAAGGTAAAAATGCCAGACGATTAGCATCTTTACCTGCACAAAACAACCTCAAACCTCCTCGCACAGTAATCGAGCAGGAATCTGAAGTCCTTTGCGAATTCCACTCCCACGACCACCTCTTCGACACCTCTTGACGCCTCCACGAAACCATCTTTAGACAGGTTAAGTTCTGAAAGCGTTAATTTGCCATAAGTGCCAACAGTCTCTGCAATGCTGCCGTTGGGCAAAACAGCAGCCCTTTTATACTGGCTTAGTTCATCAAATCTTAGTTTTTTGAATAGATTTTCAGGAATTATGGCAAAGCCTTCGTAACCGGTATCGAAAACGGCAAATGTATTTCCTTCATCAGGATACCTTGTTGAAAGCATAGGATTCTCCAGAACGATCTCTAAAACAGGTGTTCCATTGAGGAGATGTCCCACAGCGTGTCACCTCCACCCCCTTTTTATCAGGGGTCTGATGGTTCCGTGGAAATTATTCTCACGTCTCTTGGGCCCACTCTCTTCTCACGCAAAATTTCGGCGAGTTCATCAAGATTAGAGGCCTGAGCGATTAGTTGATCACCCATATATGCTTTAAAGTAAACTGTTTTCCGGTAGAGGGATGAAAAAGTAATTCTTGAGAGCATCCTCAACTACTTTGGATATGGCTCCTTTGCTGGAACCGTACATCTCTCTTACGATCTCTCTCAGCTTCTTTTCAGTCTCATCGCTGAGTGAAATGATCAGCGTTCCCATATAATTAATTATTAATTAAATAGTAATTAAATTTTTTGAATCGAATGGCTACATGCATAATTCAGAATAATTCTTGTATTCTGAAGATCCGCGATCTAATCTTCGAGCCTGAAATAATCCATTGGATAATCCCGTGTTCAAATCTCAATTACTTGTATTTGCAATACATCCGATAGAATCCAAAGAAAGATTGTACAGGAACTTTGTTCTCCGACAATCAAACGATTTCACAAAAATAAATACAGCTTTACAACATCCACCGCAACTAATATCTTTTAGAAATCCCATAATATCTACTATGCCAAAGGCTCCCTATGTTAGGGAGTACAAGCAGAGCAAATCCAGAGGAAAAGACTACATGATCAGATGTGATGGGTGTGGCAGGAAAGTGCCCAGATTCAAGACTTTTGTGGGCTATCGAGGCTTTAGAGTTGATTATGAAATCCAGAGGATGGTGGGGAGTAAAAACATCCACACAATAAGCATCAAAAGCTATTACTGCCCCAAATGTGCAAGGAATCTGGGAATTGTTCAGCCTGGGAAGCTTGGCAGGAGACGATAGGCTGCAATAGAAGTATATGGTGCATTGGGGCGCAATCATCCGTCACTTGGCAAATCCCACCTATCACTCGGATTTCGCTGGAGATATTTCTCCACCAGAACTATGTCCGGCTCCACACCAAAGAAGTTAGCTAGGCTTAGGATCATGAATAGCACATCTGCCAGCTCCTCTTCAACGTCGTCCTTGACACCTTTCCTTACAGCCTCTGCAAGCTCCCCTACTTCCTCAAATAACACAGCCAGCAAAAACAACTCTCCCGACTTCCTGTCTAGATCATAGTACCTTTTTTTTATTTCATCTCTCAAATCTTTCACACTCATCACACCTGTCAAGTCTGAACCTCCTGAAGGCGATTACCTTAAATACACTATAATCTTTTTTTTAATGCAATGCCTGAAACCTCTGAATATTACCAGCATGACTACATTGTTATTGGCTGTGGTGGATTTGGATTAGCGGTGATAAAAGACTTATCCAGAACAAACAAAAAGGTTCTTGCTGTTGACATCAATAGGGAGAAGGTGGAAGTTCTCATTGAACAGGGGATTGAGGCTGTAGAAGGGGATGCGAAAGATAAATCCTTTTTCGACCGGATTGATTATTCCAGAGTTTCAGCAGTTCTGATATTCACCCCTGACGATGACGTGAACACCTTTGCGGTTGAAGAGCTCAGAAAGAGGAGCATTGGAATATTCATAGTCGTCAGAGCTTCCGACATTAAAGCAAAGGAAGAGATGGAGCAGAAGGGAGCTGACTATGTCGTAACGCCTTATGAAGCGATGAAAAGTGTTGTTGTCAGCGCCCTGAAAAGGATGGAATCTATAAGGCGAGTCAAGAGGCTCCGGGAAGTTCTTGAGACCGTCAAGAACGGTAAGCTCGGAATATTCACTCACGACAACCCTGATCCAGATGCAATATCTTCTGCTATGGCTCTCAGAGAAATAGCAAGGCATTATGGTGTTGAGGCGGACATTTTGTATTTTGGTGAGATATCTCACCAGCAGAACAAAGCGATGGTAAATCTCCTGGAGATCTCCATTCTGAGTGCAGAGGATATAGATCTCTCTGCTTATAGGAAATTTGCTCTGGTGGATTCTTCTGCACCCGGCGTCAACAATTCAATTCCGGAAACAATAAAACCGAGCATCGTAATTGACCACCATCCCGCAGATAATGTGGAGGGTGAATTTGTAGATCTTCGGGACGATGTTGGAGCCACAGCAACGATTCTCGCTGGCTATCTCCAGGATTTGAAAATAGTTCCCAGCAGAACTCTGGCAACAGCCCTATTCTTCGGAATACAAACTGAAACTGAGGAGTTCAGAAAGAACACCAGAACTGCTGATTTTACGGCTGCAGCATTTCTCTATCCGTTTGTTGACCATGAGATGATTGAGAAGATGGAGGGACCAGCCCTCTCAACTGAAACTCTTGATGTACTTGGTACAGCAATAAAGAACAGACAGGTATTCTCGTCATTCGTGATCTCCTTTGGCGGCTTCATAAACGACAGAGATGCTTTGCCTCAGGCTGCCGACTTTTTGCTGAAGCTGGAAGGAATCTCAACTGTATTAGTCTTTGGAATTTTGAAGGATGTAGTTTATATTTCAGCGAGAAACAAGGATGTCAGGATAAATATCGGCGAGGTTCTGAAGAAGGCCTTTGGCGATGTAGGTAGTGCTGGCGGACATGCTCATGCTGCAGGTGGACAAATTCCTCTCGGCATTTTTGGAGACGTTTCAGACAGAGAAATGCTCTCAAAGCTTGTTACAGAGGCAGTGAAACGAAGATTCTTGAATGCTGTAGGAATTGAACACACACCTGAGAAAATCTGAAAGTCATCTCTTCATCTTCTCTCTATCCTCCCCATAATCTTGTCATAGGTGGTTCTCAGGTCCTCTCTTCCCACTGAACAAACGTGAATGATTGCATAAGCGATCTCTGGCATCTCTTTTCGAAGCTTTCTGGCAATCTCCTCTGTCAACTCATCGGCTTCTCTGACTGTCATGTCTCCTCTCACAGCTATATGCATGTCAAGATGGATGCTGTCCTTACCCATGTATGTTGCTATTATGTCGTGGACATTCTCAACCTCTCTGAACTCCTCCACAACACTTCTGACTTTTCTGTAAAAGGAGTCATCCGGGCTCATCCCCAGTAACATTTCGGCATTGCTCCTAAAAAGAATGTAGCCGTTGTATGCGATTATTAAGGCGATAATCATTGACAGCAAACCATCAACATGAGGGTAAAATGTGGAAAGAGCTATACCTATAGAACCGCCAGTGCCTGATATTACGTCGTTTTTCAGCTCGAATCTGGCAGCGACCTCCTCAGGTAGCTGATATTTTCTAGAGTATAGAAAGACAGCAAGCAAAACCAGTGTAGTGACGATCATTATTGAAAGGGCAAAGCCTGGCATGTAGACTTCAGATGGGTTGAGGAACCTTCTGAAACCCTCAACAAACAGCTCCAGTGAGACAACGGTGATGAAAACGATTCCTGCCACCATGGAGCTGAGATTTCTTGCCAAGCCATGGCCGAGGGGGTGGCCATAGTCTGCTGGTTTCTCCGAAATCTTTGATGCGTAATGCAAGACGATCAAGACAACAATATCCACAAGACTGTGGAGAGCTTCAGCCAGAATAACAAGGAAACCGCTAATTAAGTAGCCAACGACTCGGGCAGCGAAGAGAAGAATGTATATTGTCATCACTTTTTTAAGAAGCACGTGACCACTGAGACAAAGTGGCAAATAAAGATTATCCCATCCTGTTTCGGGGAGCAATTGGGGAGAGATACTTTTAAATACCCTTCCCGATAGTTGCCAAAGCTAAAAGTTTACGATGATGGGAGGCATGAATACATGAGCAGGTTGAGAAAGCTGCAGAGGAGAAAGAGCAATCCCAATCTTTCCGCTCTCATAGACACGTTGCTGGAGGAAGGAGCGAAAAACAAGGCTACTATATGGAAGGACGTTGCAGAGAGACTTGCAAAGCCAAGGAGACTCTATGCAGAGGTGAACCTCTCGAAAATCCAGAAATATGCCAGAGAAGGCGAGACGATTCTGGTGCCGGGAAAAGTTCTGGGAAGTGGTGAAATAGATAAGAAGGTAGATGTTGCCGCCCTTTCATTCTCTGAAAAGGCAAAATCAAAAATTGAGACTTCTGGTGGGAAATGTCTGACGATACTGGAACTTGTAAGAGAAAATCCGAAAGGAAGCAACGTCAGGATTATTGTGTGAGCTTTGTGAGGTGGTTTTAATGAGTGTTAGTGTTGAGAGAGTCATCAAAACTCTTGGTGACGACTTCGTTGTAATTGATGCAGAAAATCATGTTTTGGGCAGACTTTCAAGCATAATTGCAAAGCGTTTGCTTAATGGTGAGAAGATTGTGGTTGTGAACGCCGAAAAAGCTGTTGTAACCGGCGACAAATACATGGTCTTTGCCAGATACAAAGAGAAATACGACAGGGGGAGCAAGGAGAAAGGCCCGTATTTCCCAAGACATCCCGAAAAAATCTTCAAGAGAACTGTCAGAGGAATGCTGCCTTGGAAAAGCAGAAGAGGGAGAGAGGCTTTCAGAAGGCTCAGAGTCTTTGTAAGTGTTCCAAAAGAGCTTGAAGGCAAGGAATTCATTACTGTTGATGATGCTCTTCTTTCGAAAGTTTCAAAGACCGAAAAGTATGTGTCTCTTCAGGAGATCAGCAGATATTTGGGTTATGAGGTGAAAGCATGAAAATCGTTGTTACCAGCGGTAAGAGGAAGACTGCAGTAGCAAGAGCTACTGTCAGGCCGGGAGCTGGCAGGATAAGGATAAACAAGATTCCCGTAGAACTTCTGCAGCCCGAAATGGTCAGGATGACAGTTATGGAACCCCTCATCATCGCTAAAGAGCTGGCAAATAAGGTTGATATTGATGTTGTGGTTGATGGCGGTGGCTTCATGGGGCAAGCAGAAGCTGCCCGAACCGCAATTGCAAGAGGACTGCTGGAGTTCAGCAATGATGCAGAGCTGAAAAGAGTTTTTCTTGAGTATGACAGAACTCTGCTTGTTAATGACATAAGAAGAAAGGAGCCCAAGAAGCAGGGTGGAAGAGGAGCAAGAAAGAGGAGACAAACTTCGTACAGGTGAACTCATGTTTCCCATTCGTTGCTTTTCCTGCGGGGCTGTGATTGCCCACAAGTGGGAGGAATATTTAGCGAAGCTTAAAGAGGGTAAAAGTGCAAAGGATGCACTTAACGAGCTTGGGATAGACAGATATTGTTGCAGACGGATGTTCCTGACCCACAAATCTGTGATTGATGAATTTGCCCGATTTAGAGGGGCCGTAGGGTAGCCTGGTTATCCTCCCGGCTTCGGGAGCCGGTGACCCGAGTTCAAATCTCGGCGGCCCCATCCCTGAAGAGAGGTGATGATTACGTCGGCGAAAGTAAGAAGGATAACATTCCCATTTGACTATACAAGATTTGAAAAAGCGAGGATAATCGGGGCGAGGGCTTTGCAGATAGCCATGGGTGCGCCCGTTCTTATTGAAACTGATAAAAAAGACCCCCTTGAAATCGCAAGGGAGGAGTTTGAAAAGGGCGTAATTCCGATAACTGTAAAGAGGAGAAGAAGCAGTTTTGTGTGGCTTGAAAGACATGACCTCTTTTGAGGTGTGCACGAAAGACACGAGAGTAACGGGGTAATGAGGTGGTAATTTGATAATAGAGGATGTTTCTTACAGAATCGTATTTGATTCGAGAGGAAGAGAAACTATTGAGTGTGAAGTTTTTGCTGAAGAAGCTTATGGAAGTGCTATTGCTCCAAGTGGAGCCTCGACAGGCAGTGAAGAGGCTGTTGCAGTTGATGTTTATCGGATAGATGAGATTGAGGAAAGAGTATCAAAGGCCTTAACAGGATACAGCATTTTCGAACAGAGAAGTGTGGATAAAGCACTGAGGGAGGAAGATGGGACGGAGAATTTCTCCAGCATTGGTGGAAATTTCGCCATTACCGCAAGTTTGGCAGTGGCGAAAGCAGCCAGCGACTGGCTGGGAATTCCACTTTTTGCCTATTTGGGCGGCGTTCTTGCTGATGAACTTCCGTACCCTCTTGGAAATGTTATTGGAGGCGGAGCTCATGCAGAAGGCTCCACCAATATTCAGGAGTTCCTCGTGATTCCTGTTGGAGCTGAAAACTTTTTTGAAGCTCAGTTTGTCAATACGAGGGTTCACAGAGCTTTAAAGGATGAGTTCAAGAAGCGAAATATCTTTGCAGCCAAAGGTGATGAGGGAGCTTGGGCAGCCAAGATAAGCGATGAGGAGGCCTTTGAAATACTCAGTTCTGCCATATCGAGAGTTGAGGATGAGACTGGAGTGAAAGTAAGAATTGGAGTTGATATTGCCGCAACTGAGCTCTGGAACGGTGAGTTTTACGTTTATGGTGAGAAAAAGCTATCCCCTGACGAGCAAGTTTCTTTCATAGCCGAACTTGTTGACAGGTATGAGTTGCTGTATGTTGAAGACCCCCTCCACGAAAACGATTTCGAAGGCTTTGCCGAGCTAACAAGGTCGGTGGACTGCATGGTGTGCGGAGATGACTTGTTTGTTACCAACATAAAGAGAATTCAGAAAGGCATTGAAATTAGAGCTGCCAACACCGTCCTGATCAAGCCTAACCAGATAGGGACGCTGAGTGATACAATTGATGCGGTAAAGCTTGCTAAGAAAGAGGGTTGGGATGTGGTTGTATCCCACAGGAGTGGTGAGACTGAGGATGATTCAATAGCACATCTCAGCGTGGCCTTCAACGCAACATTAATAAAGACAGGTGTGGTGGGTGGCGAGAGAACGGCAAAGCTGAATGAACTCATCAGAATTGAGGAGTATCTTGATAATCCCAAGATGGTTGAGATTAAAAAGATTAAGAGGCTGTAAAAGGCTGTAAAAGTGGCTGAAGGTGATTTGAATGGCGAGAGAAAGCGATGCAATGATGAGAGAACCAGAAGAGGGTTATGAGTATCTGGTAGCTCCTGATGAATATCTGGCAGCAGGAGTTCATATCGGCACGCAGGTGAAGACGGGAGACATGACAAGGTTCATCTACAAGGTGAGGCCTGACGGTCTTTACGTTTTGGACATCAGAGTTCTGGATGAGAGGCTGAAGATTGCAGGGAAGTTTCTGGCGAGATTTGAACCGTTGAAGGTACTCGTTGTTTCAGCAAGGCAATACGGTCAGAAACCGGCAAGGATGTTCTCTAAGGCAACCGGTGCAGATTACGTTGTTGGGCGCTTCATTCCGGGAACCCTTACAAACCCTGTTCTCAGGGATTACAGGGAACCTGATGTCATTCTTGTTACAGACCCAGCAATCGACGCCCAGGCTGTCCAGGAGGCAACTGATGTGGGAATACCCGTTGTTGCTTTATGTGACTCTAACAACAGCATTGCAAATGTTGACTTAGTTATACCCACTAACAACAAGGGTAGAAAAGCTTTAGCACTGGTTTACTGGCTTCTTGCAAAAGAAGTTCTCAAGAACAGGGGCTTTACCGAATTCCACTACACTGTTGAGGACTTCGAAGCTGATCTTTAATTCAAATTTCACTTAATTTTCTTTTCTGAGGTCTGATACTATTTGATTTCAAAAAATTATCCACTTATTTTGCAAAACGCTTAGCTCCCGTTTACTCAATGGAACTCAGGGACGGGGAGGGGCTGGGTGGGCGGGATACATTGGGGTAATTAGGGTAAGGAAGTCTCAAAGTTAGGTAAAAGCCGTCACTGACTCGTCACAAGTACCAATCCCAGAACAATCAGGAGTGTTCCAGCCATCACCTTCGGCAGGTTCACCTTCTCGCCAAGAATCAGCACTGAGAGCACAACTGTAACCAGTGGATAGACAGAGGTTATTGGGACTGCTTTGGCTGCGCCAATAGACTTGAGAGCTCCGTAGTAGATCACCATTGCGATACCTCCGGCTATGGCTCCGGCTGTGAGGAGTATCAAGATGTTAATTCCCCGTATCCCCTCAAAATTCAGCTCCCGAATCAAAAGCGACAGAATTAGGAGTGAAAGCAGCGCTCCTGCACTTCTAACTATGTTGGCTGCTACTGGCGATATGGCGGTTGCGGCAATGATCTTGTCCAGCAGTGGAACGGTGCCCCATAGAAGCGCTGCCATGAATGCAAGAAGTTCACCCTTCATTTTATCCCTCCTTTCTATTACTCTACTTTTTACTCTAACCCCTCTGACTCCTTGTAAACTCGTACATAAATATTCCCGCTGCAACCGAGAGGTTAAGACTCTCAACCCTCCCGTAGCAGGGGATGGATGCAATCACATCGCACTGCTTTCTCACGGGCCTTGAAATACCCTTATCTTCTCCACCTATCACAATCGCAACCGGTGGGGTGAAGCTGACCTTCCAGAGTTCTTCACCACCAACCTCAGCACCAATCACGTAAAATCCAAGCTTTTTCAGCTTCTTCACAGCGCTTGCCAGGTTCTCTTCCCTAGCTACATCCACATGTAATGCAGCTCCGGCAGAAACCCTTATAACTGCTTCAGTCACCTGGGCAGACCTTCTTTTTGGGATGAGAACTCCAGCACAGCCGAAGAATTCAGCACTTCTCAGGCATGCTCCCAGATTGTGGGGGTCGTCAACACCATCTAGAATTAGAATGAATTTTCCTTCCCGGATAGCTTTTTCGATGATGTAGTCAAAATCTATGTATTTGATGGGAGCAACATCTGCAGCCACACCCTTTGATTCTGCAGGCAGAGTTGAGCGGGGAACATAAACAACGGGAATGCCCATTTTCCTTGCCTTGCTCTCTATGGAGGTTATTTTTGGGCTTTTAGCGCTTTTAGCTTCTCTTGCAAGGTATATCTTGCTTGCTTTCCCGGTTTTAATCGCCTCCAGTACACTGTTCACTCCGTAGACTTTCATGCAACCCAGATAGCAGGTAAGGATTAAGACCTTACCGCCTTATGTCTTATCGCAAAACTATCGCAAAACCTTTATCCTATCTGGCAAAACCATGGAGAGTGAAGAAAAAGGGGATTCGCTATGAAAGGGAGCTGATAAAGCTCCTGTGGGATAGCGGCTTCGCTGCTGTGAGAGTAGCGGGAAGTGGAGTAAGCATCTTCCCATCTCCTGACATAGTTGCCGGCGATGGAAAGAGATTTCTGGCCTTTGAGGTAAAATCCCGGAAAGGTTTGCCCCTCTACATCTCTAAGGAAGAAGTTAAGCAGCTCATAATGTTCTCCAACCTGTTTGGGGCAGAGGCGTATATAGCCTTAAAGCTCCCTAATTCTCCCTGGCGTTTCTTTGCCATCAATTCGCTGAGGGAGACGGAAAAGGGTTTTGTGGTGGATGAAGCAGCTTACGCTTCTGGAGCAGACATTTATGAGGTCACAGGGAAAAGCAGGCAGTTGAGGCTGGAGTGGTAGTCCGAAGCAATTTTCCTGTATTCCTACGCTTATTCTATAAATTCTAACAAATCAAAAAGCTTTATGTGGTTGCATGGAATACTAATAAAAATATGGGATTTAAATGGAAGTCTAAATGGTGGATATTTGTATTGGTAACTGGATTGGCTATCACTCTGATAGCACTGACTGGCTGCGTTCAGGAGGAGAAACCTCCAGAATTGAATAACAAAAGCAAGGCAAAACCCGAACTGAAAGCTTTCACGAATTTTTCCTCAGAAGAGGAATTAAGAGAATATCTGTCAAAGTCTCAAAGTGTCGGATATTCTTTCGGCATCTGGGGAGAATTGGTAATTACAGCGGATGTTGCAAAGGGGGGTGTTCCAGAGGCCGTTCCAGCTCCACGCCCTGCAACAACTCCAGCACCTATTCCCGCCCCCACACCTACCCCGGCTCCAACTCCAGGCAGGTATTCAACCACAAATGTGCAGGTTGCAGGCATCGATGAGCCGGACATAGTCAAAACAGATGGCAGAAACATTTACTTCTCCAGATTCTGGATGGGCTGGGTACATCCAGTCAAATTCGTCCCGGAAATGGGCGGGAATACAAAGATAATACTGGCATTTCCACCTGAAGAGCTGGAGAAGAAATTCGAGATCGATGAGTCCGGTCAGCTTCTTCTAGACAACAGCACCCTTATAATACTGGACTATGACCGCATTGTAGCTTATAACGTTTCAGGAAAGCCTGAGAAGGTATGGAATGCAGACCTGAACAGTAGGCTGGTTGCTGCAAGGCTTTATGACTCAAAGCTTTATCTAATCACCCGAAGCTGGATAGACTATTACGAGCCCATTCCTGTCAAACCACTGGTAATTAACGGAAAAGAGGTTATCATAGACTACACCAGAATCTACCACCCAATCGAACCCGTTTATGCAGATGTAACCTATAACGTCCTAATTCTTGACCCTGAAACTGGGAGGGTTGAGAACTCAGCTTCCTTTATCGGCTCTGCGGGTCAGTCGATTGTTTACATGTCTACCAGTGCCATTTACATCACCTACTTCCAGACGCCTGATCAGGCAGACCTGATGTACAAGTTTCTGAAGGAGAACAGAGATCTAGTCTCGAATGAAGTAATCCAGAGAATTGAGAAACTCAGACAGTATGACATAAGCAATCGAGCGAAGTATGTAGAGATACAGGAGATTCTGCGGCAATATTCATCATCTCTTGACAGGGATGAGCGGAAAAAGTTTGAAAATGAGTTCTGGAACAGGCTGATGAAGTACAGGGAAGAACATAAGAGAGACCTTGAAAAGACTAGGATTGTGAAGATGTCTCTGGATCTGAAACCTCTGGCAGCTGGCGAGATTCCGGGCAGGCTCCTGAATCAGTTCTCTCTGGATGAGTACCAAGGATACCTTAGGGTTGCTACCACCATAGGAGACACCAACGATCTCTACGTACTGGATGCAGACCTCAAAGTGGTTGGCTCCATAAAGGACTTCGGCCAGGATGAGAGGATATATGCTGTCAGGTTCATTGGTGACAGAGGCTACATCGTCACCTTCAGGCAGACAGACCCATTCTTCGTCATAGACCTCTCAGACCCAACAAAGCCGGAAATAAAGGGTGAATTGAAAATTCCGGGATATTCATCATACCTCCACCCCATTTCGGAACACATCATACTTGGGGTCGGGAAGGAAGGCAGCGAAGTAAAGGTATCTCTCTTCGACGTCTCCTCGCCAGAGAAGCCTGAAGAAATAGACAGGTACATACTGAAAGAGCACTGGTCGGATATATTGAGAACGCATCACGCCTTCCTGCTGGATAACAAGCACAAGATATTCTTCCTTCCAGGGGCAAGCGGTGGATACATTTTCTCCTACAGCGAAAAGCTTGAACTTGTTAAAGCAGTAGACATGCCGGCCATCAGGGCCATCTACATAGACGACTACCTCTACATAATCGGCGACAAAATCGCGGTCTTCGATGAGAAGACTTGGGAGAAAGTAAATGAGCTGGATTTATAAATTTTAATTTTTTATTTTGAGAGTTTGAAAATTGTAACTCAAGCATTTCCTTCAATTTCGATCAACTTTCAATTCCAACCTTGGATAATATTGCCTCTTTTGTGGACTAATCTTTAGAAATAAACGAAATTCAATCAGGTGAAGCCTCCAACTTTCTTGCAACAACTGTCACATATACACTTTCTCCTGCCTCTAAAAACTCTACTACATGGAAAGAACTCTCCTCAAGAAATGACTGAATCTCCAAACTATCGAAAGTTCTCAGCTCATGAGTCTCTTCGAATAGGTCTATGAGTTCTCTGTCCTTATAGATGATGCATTTAAACAGCAATGTGAGAAACCTTGTCTCCAGATTAAACTTGGGAAGAGATACTCTAATAGATTTCAAATCATCCTTTTCTCCCTCCAGAACACTTGGTTTAACCCCATGTGTCTTGAAGAATTCGAAACTGGGAAAATCGAATATGAATAAGCCTCCATCCCGAAGGTTGTTGAAGGTATTTCTAAAAAAGCTCTCAACTTCGTCATCTTCATGCAAATAGCCAAGAGTACCGAACAGGCAGGTTACCACATCAAAAGGCTTGGGCAATCTGAACGAGCGGGCATCGGCAAGTAATATGTTGGCATCAACCCCCATATTGCGGGCTTTCTCTCTGGCAAGTTCAACCATAACTTCCGAGTTGTCTATCCCTCACACTTCGTACCCTTTCTTGGAAAAATAGATCAGGAGGTCGCCAGTACCACATCCTATGTCCAGTATTGTTTTAAACTCTCTCCCAAGGAATTTCTTGGCTATTTTCTCCACGAACCTTGCATTTTCCTCTGTGTCGAAGGAACTGTAAATGAGGTCATAGTACTTGCCATATTTTTTATAAATGTCTGCAGGCGCCATTTGTTTAACTTATTCTGACGCTTTGTAAATGTATCTTACTGCCTAAGCTCTGTATAGCTCATACTTCATGCTCTCTCAGCCCCAGCACTCGTATCTCAAAACAGCAAAATTTTTATGACTATGTTAACCGCACCAGATTATGGTTAACCAACTGAAGTTCGTGCTGGCTGTAGTGATGGCAGTGCTAACAGCTTTAACAGCTCAGATAAAATTTAACATCTCAATTGTGCCCTACACCATGCAGAACTTCGCTGTCGTGCTCTCGGGACTCCTTCTCGGCCCCTTGTATGGTTTCATCTCTCAGCTCATATACATAGGCATGATTGCTATCGGCATACCGGCGGGAGCTGGATTTAAAGGAGGACTGGGCATCCTTACAGGGCCAACGGCAGGGTATATTCTGACATTCCCGGTGGCTGCAGCCATATGTGGCTACTTCAGAAAACTCTTCTGGAAGGAGGGGCAAAGAGCTGAGAAGATGGTAGTGTGGGCAGGGAGTGCTGTTGCGTTCATTCCGGTCTATCTGGTGGGCTTTTACGTATTCTACATGTTCGCTACCAGAGTCAGCGGATATATGAGCTGGAGTGAGAGTGCCGCTGCTCTCTTCGGATTTTCGGGACTTTCACCGGCTCTGACTGTTTTTATTGCTTCAGTAGTAATCTTCGTTCCTCAGGACTTTTTCATCGACCACGTTCTGGCCATTGCTGCTTTCAGTTACGTCTATCAGATGCTGAAGGAGAGGGGGATTGAAATCTGATCGAGCTGATAGGTGTTAGCTATACCTACCCGAATGGAGTGAAGGCATTATCGGGCATTGATTTCGTTGCAGAGGAAGGTGAGAAAGTATTCATTGCCGGGAAAACGGGGAGTGGAAAATCAACACTCCTCAGAATTTTTAACGGTCTGATACCTTTCTTTTACGGTGGAAAGCTAAAAGGAGAGGTGAACATTTTCGGGAAGTCCAGTGAGGATGTGAAGAAAGATGTCTTTTTCATCTCTCAGTTTCCCGACGAACAGATTTTAATGGGTAGAGTCAGGGATGAAATAGTCTTTCCACTTCTCCAGAGGGGCTTAGACTTTGAAGAGGCGGAGAAAAAGGCTTTGAAAGTGGCAAAGAAGCTTGGCGTTGAGGATCTGATGGAAAAGCGAACTGATGAAATCTCGGAGGGGCAGAAACAGATGGTGATGCTGGCCACCGCCTTGGCCAGCGGTTCAAGGGCAATTGTGCTGGACGAGCCTTTCGCCCACCTTCATGTTAGGAGGGCAAAAACACTTCACGAACTCCTTTTGAAAAGCGAGAATACCATAATAGCATCGGATCACAGAATCGAGCTTTCAAGGGGATTCAGAAAGGTCAGCATGACGGAACTTAATCGAGAAGTCAATCAGGAAGCCGACCAGTATGGTGAAGATGAATCTGAGCAGGAAACCGAATTTCAAGTAAAACGTAAAGTAAGTAAAGTTGTGGAGGTTGAAAACCTTCACTTCAGCTACAGCCACTCAGATCAACTATTCTCAGGTCTGAGCTTTGAAGTGAGAGAAGGTATGACTCTGGCCATAACCGGAGATAACGGGGTAGGGAAGACGACGCTTCTAAAAATACTGGCAGGGCTTTTGAAGCCCGATAAAGGCAGGGTAATGGTTCACGGGAAACCGAGTCTATCAATGCAGTTCCCCAACTATCACTTTTTCAGCAGGAGCGTTGCGGACGAGCTTGGAAACATCACAATCTTTGGACTTGAAAAGCTTGCAGGAAGGCACCCCCACTCTCTCAGTGCCGGCGAGGCAAAAAGAGTTTCTATAGCCAAGGCTTTCAGAAGCGACATCGTGCTTTTGGATGAACCCATGTGCGGTCAGGACACATCCTTCAGAGTGCAGCTCCTCAACGAGGCCAGGAGAAGAGGGAGGACCCTGATACTGGCAACCCATGATGAAAAGCTGGCTGCCATGTGTGATGAGGTGATTAATCTTGATGAGATTTGCAAAAATTGCAAGAAGGGCTCTTGAAGGAGGTGGGATGGAGGAAAGGACAGCCATCCTAACCTCAGCCTTCTTATCTCTCTCTGTGCTTATCTCATTCATTCCCGCAATCTCTTTTGCAGCCCTCATCCCTCCTCTTCTTGTGGTCAAAAGAAGAGTTTTTTACTCTTTAGCGGCAGCGTCTCCCCTCCTCATCGTCTTTTTCCTCACAACCCTTCTTCTTTCCGGCCTGGTCATTTCTGATTCTATTTCAGATTCCGGTCTGAATTCAACGTTACTCCCGGCACCGCTTTGGGCAGCTCTCACGTCAATTATGGCTGTTGCAGCTCTGATATCTGCCGGAACACTGCTGTTCACCGATAATCCGTCTAGAATGGTTGCAGCCCTGATGTTCTTTCGTATCCCTTTTCAGGCGGCTTTCAGCATAGCCCTTGCCATGAGGATGCTCCAGATGCTGATGAGAGACTTGGAAAACGTTTCAGCAATTCTTAAGATGAGTGAAACTGGCTTGGGATACTACAAAAAGCTTTTATTGGCAATCACTTCAGTTTCAGTGCTTCGGGGAATTGCAGTTGCGGAAACTCTTTATTCTAGAGGCTTTCCCGGAAATTTTGATTATCCTCTCAAAAAGCCTGAAGCCAGAGAGGTTATTTTACTGCTTTATTCATTTATTCTGTTCCTTTATTCCCTTAATTCTTTCTTTTGATTCTCTCTTTAACTTCATTCCAGTGCTGTCTTAGCTCCTCTTCGCTTCCTTTCCTCCTAACCTCCTTCCCCATCCACTCCACGAAACCGTGATTGTGGAGGTAGTCGGTGTAAGCGGCAGCTTCACTGACTATCAAGAAAAGGAATTTAGGGTCAAAGCCATATATTTCGACGGCAGCATCATAGGGTGTTCGCCAGTCTTTGTAAGCACGCCAGAAACTGATTGTTTTTTCCGTGAAGTCATCTATGTAGCTCAGGAAAACCTTTATGACAGGATTTCTGAAATCACGGTGTCCCGGAAACACAGTTTCGATTTGAATTGAGAGGAGCCTTTCAATGGTCTCCAAATACTGCTCAAGAACTGGAAGCCTTTCGACTTCATCCACCGGCTCGGGGGACTTGTAGGGGACTATTCCGTCAAGGACTGTATCGCCGGAGAAGAGAATGCCGTCTTTCAGCAGGCATATGTGGCTGAGGGAGTGGCCAGGAGCTGGCAGCACTTCAAAGCTCTTCAGTTTTTTAATTTCTTTTACTTCATTGCAGTTCTTGCATGGCTTTGAATACTGGGTGTACCTCTCCTCTGTCCTCTTCTCCATGATCTCTACCAGCTTTTCAGGCATTCCTAGATTGCGGAAGTGCCGAAAGACCAGCTTAAAATAACTAAACTCAGAATCTGAGATTCGCTCACACGCTATTTTGCTGGCATAAACTTCTGGGAAGAGGTATGCCATTCCGAAGTGATCTGCATGGCTGTGGGAGACCACGAGCTTAACGTCTTCGAAAGTAAGCCCCCTTTCCTCAAGTCCATTTTTTAACGCTTCAAAAGACTGGGGCGTGTAGATGCCGCAGTCAAAAAGAACTTCATCATCAATGAGGTATGCGTTGGTGTCCCCAGTTGGAAATGGGGAGGGGATTCTTATTCTGAAAATTTCCATAGACAGAGGTTGAACATGTGAAATTTAAATCCTACCTCTGGACTTTTGACACCTGATTGTTTCCGCTTATCCGAACCTGTCCACAAGGTACGCATGGAGGAGTGGCAGAGCAATTGTGACATCGCAGTAGACTGTTACAGCTTTGGCATCGCTTTTCAGCTTGCACCAGCTCTTCGCTTCCTCGAGCGTTGCCCCACTGAGTCCTCCCCACTGGGGAGAATCTGTAGTAACCTGAATTGCGTAATCGAAGCCTTCAGCCAGAAGCATTGCCTGGAGGGTGAAGTTCTTGGGAACCCCTCCACCGAAAATTGCTGTGCCAATTGCCCCATCCTGAAAGCACAAGTCCACCATTTTCCTGATGTCCTTTATTACATCGAGGATCATATCCTTACTGTATATCGAGAGGTGCAGACCGGCAATTGAATCGTGGAGAGTAGGAGAGAAAACAGGGACACCTTTTCTGGCTGCTATGTGGAGGAAAGACTCCTTGTCGGGCAGTCTGAGGCCTATCTCTCTGATGAATTCATGAGTACTCATTTTTCCATCCATTTCTTGGATTATGCGGGCAAGAAATTCTTCTATGCCCTCAAAGGCATCCTGGGAGACGAAAACATCATATATTCTGTTTATATTTTGCCGGGAAAGTTCTAAATCATTAGCTCTGGCATCACCTTTCTCGTGCCTGTACCCCAGTGCTTCTGCCACCTCATGAACGATGTTGGCCCCTGTCGTCACTATGCAGCTTGCAAAGCCCTTCTCAACCATATCTGCTATGATACTCCTCATCCCGGCAGGTATCAGAGCGCCAGAGAAAGCCAGAAAGATAAAAGCGTCTTTCTCCACCATCTCTGCGTATATCCTTGCAGCCTCCCCGAGCCTTCTGGCATTGAAGGCAGTATCAGCCATTGCCTCAACGAGTTCCGATATTCCCATGCCTCTCCTGACATTCAGTGGTTTAACGTTCACCATGCAGGGAGGTGGCGGCGTGGATTAAAGTTTTTTGTTCCTCTTCGTCAATTCCACCACATTTAAATAGCCTCATACCGAGCAATTTCTCATGAACAGGCGTGTTTTGCTTCTCAGCATATCTCTCCTGCCTGTTATGATTGCATCGGGGATGATCTACTCTGTACTGCCAATCTACCTCAACCAGGAGCTTGGAGCTGGGAAGGTGCAAGTTGGAACCCTCTTCACCTTAGGTGCACTAACAGGAACTCTCACATCTCTGGGGATCGGGAAGCTTGCGGACAGATTCGGGAAAATACCTCTAATTCTGTTCTCCCAGATTTGTTTCTCCGCTGTGATGATTCTGTACTCCTTTATAAATTCTTACATCTTCGCCTATCCCATCCACGTCTTTGAGGGCTTTGCATGGGCCAGCCTTGGAGTTTCAGCTCCAGCGCTAATAGCTGATGTCTCCAGAAAGGGTGAAAGGGGAGAGGCAATGGGCATTTACAATACATTCTGGGGGCTGGGATGGGTCATAGGCCCCATTCTGGGCGGAGGTCTGGCAGAGCTTTTTGGCTTCCGGATTATGCTTAGGGTGTCATTTTTGATGATAATGCTTGGGCTGGCTCTTTCCCTGATGCTGATCAAAGGGAACGTTATGTCTGGCCCATCTGAAGCCCCATCTGAAGTGTCCGAGGCTTAGAGGAGGTGTTCGGGAATCCTCTGCTTCACAATCAGGTCTCCGTAGCTTTCGGCTTCTCTCGTTAAGTAATGGTGGCTGCCTTCCACAAGCACTTCAGCACATCTCGTTCTGCCGTTGTACTGGCTGCTCATAGCGAATCCATATGCTCCAGCATCGAAAATTGCGATGATATCTCCCTTCTCAACCTTCGGTAGCTTTCGATCCTCCCCCAGAATGTCTCCGCTCTCACATATGGGTCCTACTATGGTGTATACTTCCTCCCCCTCTCTATCCATCTTGTTCGCAACAGCAATGCGGTGGTAGGCATTATACATTGCAGGTCTCAAAAGCAGATTGAATCCAGCATCCACAGCAACGAAGTTCTTGTAACTTTTCTTGACGGCATTTACTTTTGTGAGAAGGACTGTCGTATCTCCAACTATGCTCCTGCCCGGCTCCAGCCAGAGTTCTGGGTCAGATTTGAGCTCTGATAAGCCATTTTCAAAAACGGGCAAGAGTTTTTCAGCAAGCTGAGCCGGAGTGGGTGCACCCTTTCCTTCATAATCTATTCCGAGTCCTCCTCCAATGTCAATAAACTCTAGCTCCACTCCGATTTCCTCCACTTGCTTCGCTATCTGGAACATCTTTTCCAGAGCTTCTACGAAGGGAGAAATATCTGTTATCTGGCTGCCTATGTGGCAGTGAATGCCGCACGGCTCGACGCCTGGCAACTCGTAGGCGGTTCTGTAAATGTCAACTATGCCCTCCCACGGAATCCCGAATTTTGAGGTTCTAAGGGCTGTGGCTATCTTGGGATGGGTTTTTGCATCTATTTCAGGATTGACTCTGAATGCAATTCTAACCTCAGAATCTTCAAGAATAGCGGTTTCGGAGAGGGTGTAAAGCTCGTCAATGCTGTCCACGCTGAAGGCAACACCGCTCCGCACACCCATTCTGATTTCCTCATCACTCTTGGAGTTGCCATTGAAAAGAATGTACTCTTTCGGAAAATCGGCAAGCAGAGCAATATACAGCTCTCCGCCGCTGAATACGTCTGCGCCAAATCCGTTTGCCGAGATTATTCTGAGTATGGAGAGGTTGTTGTTGGCCTTAACGGCATATAGGAGCTTTGCATCCTTAAAAGCATCCTTATAGGCCTTGATGTTTCTCTCCAGTGTCGATCTGGAGGTGACATAAAGTGGAGTGCCGTAGCTTTCAACAAGCTCCTTTATGCTAACGTCCTCCACGAACAGCCAGCCGTTGCGAACAGAGAACATTTTTATCACCTTTTTCAGTAGGTTTTGGCCACTGCCGTAAGATTCCCGAGCTCTCCGCACACTGCACAGCTCCCTTTCTCCTGGAGTTCCATCCATTCTGGAATTTCTTCGAATCTCCCGAGAACGCTGCCTTTCAGAGCCTCTTCAACATCCTCACCGCATTCAAGGCTGTCGCAGAGGTAAATCAGGGCAACACCCTTACCAATCCACTCATTAGCGTCCTCAACACTCTCGAAAAACTTCAATTTATCCATCATTTTTCCGGTTGCCTTTCTCAACAACCTTTCCTTCATTTCTGCAGCCCATTTGCGTATTCTCTCTTCCGTTATCTCCTCAACCGACATCTTATGCTTTACCCTTTCATCCCTGAAGGATACAATAGCGCTACCTTCATCCACCTCTCGTGGTCCAATTTCCAGCCTCACGGGCACGCCCTTGAGTTCCCACTTGTAGTATTTAGCTCCGGGCCTCTCCTCGCTGTCATCCAAAACCGCCCTGAATCCCATGTCCGTTAACTTCTCATAAAGCTGCCTTGCCACTTCCATTACTTTCTCTTCGCTCCCCTTATACAGAATCGGGATTATGACTATCTGAACGGGTGAGACTTCGAAGGGAAGAACCAGGCCGAGATCGTCCCCATGAATGCTTATGAGGGCTGCTATGCACCTCTCTGAAATGCCGTAGCACGTCTGGTGGACGTAAGCGTGATCCCCATCGGGTGTTTCATATTCAATATCGAAAGTCTTTGCAAAGTTGTCAGCTAGGTGATGAACGGTTCCGATCTGCATTGTTCTGCCGTCTGGCATTACAGTATCGAAGGCAACGGTATAGGCTGCTCCCGGAAACTTATCCCACTCCGGACGCCTTATCACCAGATACGGTATGGCCAGGAAGTCGTAGAATTCCTTGTAGAGCTTTATTGCATCTCTTACCTGCCTCTCAGCATCTTCGTAATCCACATGGGCTGTGTGGGCTTCCTTGAAGGACGTAATCTCCCTCAGCCTTATCAGGGGGCGGGTATGCTTGGTTTCATAACGGAAAGTGTTTACAACCTGGTAGACTTTAAGCGGGAGGTCGGCATGACTCCTTATCCATAACTTGAACATGGGATACATGGCGGTCTCGCTTGTGGGCCTTAAAGCCAGCTTCACGTCAAGGGGGTCTCTTCCACCGTGGGTTACCCAGTAAACTTCATCTTCAAACCCCTTTATGTGTTCTCCCTCCTTCCCAAGCTCGGTTTCAGGGATGAGGGTTGGGAAGTAAACTTCATCATGGTCTCTGTCCATAATTTCCCGTAACTTCCCGTAAACAAGCTGTCTAATCTTGAAACCGAATGGGAACCACACATATAATCCTTTAACGGGATATCGAACATCCATTATTTCTGCTCTCTGAATCAGCTCATGATACCATTCTGAAAAGTTCTCCTTTGACGGTAAGGCCTTTGATGTAATAACCTCCATTTTAACACCCAAAGCTTTGCAGTAAGCTGCGAATATTAAATTTTCGTAGTTGCTATCAGAGGAGTGATGAATGTTTCGATGAATGCGGCCAAAAGCAGGATGGGGACGATTTTAGTGAAGAACTTTCTTATTGCAAAACGATAAGCTCTGCCAATGGAAACATCCTCACCCCTGACCTTCTCATAAAAAATTCCTCCAAGCCACACACCGTAGCTGGACGCCATTAGGACTGCAGGAATTTCGAATATTCCATGGGGTAGGAGGAGCATCATTACATTTGTCAGCCCAATTTCTTGGGACTTGACGAAGACCACCACACCTATGAAAAAACCATTGAGGAAAATGAAGAGAACGGGAAATATTCCGAAAAAGAAGCCAGTAAGCATTGCAAATAAGGATTTAAGGCTGTTGTTCAGGAATATAAGGGCAAAAAGTTTCAGTGGGTCCAGCTCTTTGATAAACTCGAACTGAGTAAAGAACTGGCCGACAACGCTTTGAGCGTTTTCAGGGTTAATCATTGCGGATATGTAACCAGAGAGGGCTGATACGAAGAAAAGCAATGTTAGCAGTGAGAAGTAAATCCACATTCTCATACTTTATTCCGTGTTTTTGGAGTTTATATATTTAAGGTGAGAAGTTTGTGATGGTGATGTGGTTTTTAGCCTACCTAACCCACTCTAGCCCCCTAGCCACTCTTCCTGTCTCATCCATCCCCTCCATCCCGAAATTATCCCCGAGTTTCAGACCGAGAACGTCATCCGCAGGGCATCTCTTATTCCTGGAGCAAACCCAAGAACCATCAGAACGAATTTAACGAATTCCCGCACATCTTCACTTTCATCTGATGTGTCTAACAGGTAAAGAATGACCAGAAACAGGAAGAACTTGGCGGGAACCATTATCCAGGGGCCGAAGGTGTTGATGAGAAAACGTGGTAGCACATGGAGCTCCCAGTAGCCGAGATACTGAATGCCGAGGAACGTGGCAAAGCCATCTGTCATCTGGGCGAACATTACAAGAGTGCTGGTGTCGTCATTCATTCTCTTAAGGCGTGATGCTATCAGCCGAAACAGAATTGTGAAAATTAAAGCTCCGAGGAGGCTTAATGGCAAAACCCACCAGTTGATGACTTCCAGCGATGAGAAAAGAAAAATGAGGATTATGAGGGAAAGAATTGCCCCGAAAGTAGCATGATATCGCCAGTAGTCCTTACCCCTTAATTTGAATGAAATAAGGAGTGATGGGAATGTAATTAAGAAGATTATGACGTAGATGAAGGGAGTCATGAAAAAGTATGAGATTGGAGGCTTCAGGAAGGCGGCGTCCTCCACAACTCTTACTGATGAGCCAAGGATGACGAAGGGCAGGTTTGAGATGGAAAATTTAATGTCGAAAGGAACGCCTGTTCTGCTTAAATATCTGAAAATGAGATAGACGGCGATTATCAGGATGATGGCGAAGGTTATGGTGTTGACGGGGTTGTAACCTTCTTTATAAATAATTGAGTCAATATAGTATTCTTTTATGAACTCCCAAAAACCCATGGATTTCGGGATGCTGCTGTATTTTTAAATGTTGCTATCTACTCTCATTTTTTGAGAATTGTTTATCCACCGGCTGTTGTTTTAAACGGGGAAATTTGGCAGCGTAACCAGTTTAGCTGGGTGTTTAATTAAATTCTAACTGAACACCTTCATTCTACTCTGTTGCTATCCAGTATAGCCATCAGCTCGCTAACATCTATCTCTCCCAGCCCTATGGCTGAATCAGCCGCTCCGTAAGATATGAGAAGCTTGTCATCAACAAGCTGTGCTCCACACGGGAAAACTGTGAAAGGCCTGTCACCATAAATCTCGTAGATCTCCTTTGGTTCCATAATGTAGTGGGGGGTTATGGCTGTTACTTCCATCTCATCGTTCATGAGTATTGAAAAAACTCTGTAGCTCTTCATTTCTCTGTCAACGCTGTGGAGGATCAGTAGGTATTCTTTATCGATTTTGACAGGTGGCGGTCCCCATCCAAGTTTGTCCTCAAATTCTGCTGGCTCCAAAGCAAGAGCGGTATTGGAAACGCTTATTTCCGTGAACTTCTCCGCTTCCAGAAGACTTTCTGGAACATCGCTCACCACCAGATAGAAATTCTCGTCTTTCATGTGGAGCCTGTGAAAGAGCTTGATGCCTTTCTTGGTCTCAACAAGGAATGCATCCTTATCGCTTATCACAAAACCTCTGGTTTCAGGAGGGAGTCTGAAAACACAGAGCTTCCTCCACCCATCCTTCTCCAGAATAACCGTTACAGGCAGGGTTCTTTCAGTTCTTATGGAGGGGTCGAAGTAGTTTACGGTTCTTCCGCAGTAAGTCATGAGCCTCCGTCCGTTTATCTCATACACCCTTGGGTCTTCCACACCCCACAGGTCGAATTTGTTATCGGGAAATACGGTAATCTCAGCGGTATAATGTCCTGAGAGGGTGTTGTTGAAAACATCCCTAACAGGCAGAATTATTTCAGCAACGGCACTGGCGTAAGTGAAGTATCCCAGGACAATTCTACCGTAAATTGTGATTTCACCACCATCAAGAATGAGAGAGGGATTGAAGACGGTAACAGGAGTATCCACCGGATATTTTTTGAGATGAACTCTGTCGGCAGTTATAACACCTATTCTTTTTACAATATCTCGGGTTTTGGGCTCCCTGCAAATTTTATCCTTGGGCAGCTTGCAGATTAAATCAAACATCTGGGAATTACATAGCTAGTACTTATAAAAATTTTACCCCGCTCTGTTATTTTTCAGTATTCTGATGTTAGGTTTGATATTTCCATTTGAAAGCTTCCAATTAAAGCTTCCAATTAAAAATCCTGAATCTCCGGGACGGAAGAGGGGCCAGGTGGGCGGGCTCTTAATTCAGTTCCACTCTTCTACTTCCCTCTCTTCTGAACGTATTCTTCAATCATGACCATGAACTCTTCCACATCTTCAAGGCTGTGTTCTACGATCTCCATAATGTATTTCATGTTTACCTCCCAGTATCTGTGAACGAGAAGATTTCTGAATCTTGCCATTCTTGCGAGCTTTTCAGCAAGTTCCCCGGAAATAACCCCGTGCTTTCCCAGCGTAATAAACATCTCTCCATATTCTTCAGCTCTCTCAAATCTCTCCGCTGAGATTATGTGATTTGCTATGTCTATACAAGCCTCCACTATCTCAAAAAGGGAGAATTTCAAAGCCTGTGAGTCCTTATAACTTGCCTCTATCTCTTCCGCAGATTTGCCAGTATATTCTTCCTGAATAAATTTCAGGTTTCTCTCGATAATATCAAACTTTGCCTCTATTATGTCTCTGTCTATCATGCTTTGAACCTCATTCTGTCGTATTCCCTGTAATGGGGAAGGAAGTCAATGTAAGCCTTGGTTACATAGGTTTCAAAAGCAATTCTGGCTTTTTCATCCCTTGAAAAGATGAGTTTTCCGTATCTCAAAACCTGATTGAGGAACCTTAAAGGTTTTTTGTTCAGAACCTTGTTCAGAATCACCACCTCTACACCTCTCAATCCGCACTCCCTCTCGATCTCCATCGCAAGCTCTATCTCATAAAATGCATTAACTTCAAAATCCTCTCTCACAAAAATTCCTATGTCCACATCACTTTTTTTGCCAGCCTCACCTCTTGCCGCTGAACCGTAAAGGTAGGCAAAGAGTATCTCGCTATGCCTTTCCAGCACCTCAGCAATTTCCATTATGATTATTCCTTCAATAAAAGAAATAAAAAGATTATCCCCTTTTTGGGAGTGTCTAACATCTCACCTCCTTTATTCTGACTCTCGACAAAATTCTCAGAGCGTAGTGAGCAACCCTAATAAGAATCGTAATCCTTGTTTCCCTTAAAAGGTATAGAATTCTTATAGATTCCCCACGCTTCTTTCTGTCAAATATCATATCTTTTATTATTCTGGTCCCATAACCTTTCCTTTTATTCTTCCTCGGCTTTATAACCAGTTAATATCTCTTACAACTACTCTATTTAGAAAAATCCTGCGTATTCCGCATCTCCGTGGAAGTATTCTCAGAAAATTTTTCTTAGCATCTTTCCCATCCATCTTTCCCCCTCAGCATGAGGAATATCAGGAAAAGACTGCCATGAACTTCAATTCCGTATATCTCCCCTACCTCCCTTGCTATGCTATCATCAAGAATTGTAATGCCATTTTTAGGGACAGAAGAGGGTTGGGTGGGAGAGATATAATTTGGAGAAAATTTAACAAAGATACCTCCACTAAAATACACTACTTTGCATAAATTTTTACGATCATTGCACCGTCGCTTTCAATTGTGTAATTGCCCGTTATTGCAGGAATGAGGCATGAAAATCCTTTCTTCAGCTCCGCCCTTTCTCCCCCACTTTTCAGAGTTGCACTTCCGTCTAAGCAGAGCAGCAGGTTGAATACTTCATCGGTGCTAGTTTCCATACTTCCAGCAACTTCCAGCACTTCAGCAGCAAATCCTGGTATTTCAAGCTTGCCCTTTTCTCCTCTGACCTCACTCTCGCCACTCCTGGCAAAATTCAGCGCCTTCATCGCTTTTTCAATCTGCACATCCCTGCCCCAGAAGTCAAAAATCCGGTAGGTGATATTGGAGTTTGAAGATATCTCCAGAATTCGAACGTCTTCGGCGGAATGGATTGTGCCGGCGGATATCATGAAGGTGTCGAGAAATTCTGCATCATACTTATTTAACCTTGAAAGCACGTCCTCTCTGAGCTCATCAGCTGTCGGATCTTCAACATCCTCTTTGAAACCAATATAAACCTTCCCGCCTTCTAGTATGATCCACCCTTCATCCTTTCCCGACTCCTCCTCGCCAAGTGCCCTCGCAATATCATCTGAAGGGTGCACCTGCACGCTGATCCTTTCCCTTATGTCTAGAATTTTCACAAGTAGTGGGAAAGAAGAATACTTCTCCACCAGTTTGCCCAGAATCTCTTTCTTTGCCACCGAAACCAGATCAGGAAATCTCAGTTTCCTGCCGTCAACCAAAACCTCGGAAGGTCTGGAAGGATGAGCTGAAAACTCCCAGGATTCTCCAATTTTCTTAAACACCTTCAGCCCTTTGAAATTTGCAATCCAGCAGCCGCCCCACACTTTTTCAACAAGATTCTCCTTTGCCTGAAATATGAATCTGGGCAGCTTCATGTTCGTGGTGTGGTGCTTTCTGAATATTCAATTTACGCCATAATTTTTGTGCCATAAAAGCCATAAAGCTTTTCTTCTTCTTGTTAACCTGAATACTGGCATGGCAAATCTGGAGGAGAAATTGAGGAAATCTGAGAAGGTTTTCATCGTGGGAATTGCTGGAGACAGCGGTTCGGGCAAAACAACCTTTGCCAGTGCAATCAGAGACCTGCTTGGTGATGATCTGGTTTCGGCCATCTCGCTGGATGATTACCACGTTTACGACAGAAAAACGAGATGGGAGTTGAATATAACTCCCCTTAATCCGGCAGCCACAAACCTCAAGCTTGTGGAAACTCACCTCATGCTCCTCAAAAAGGGTGAAACGATTAGGAAGCCCACCTACGACCACACCAAGGGTGAGCTTGGGGATTGGGAGGATTTTTCCCCCACTCCTGTGATTATAGTGGAGGGGCTCCACACACTCTATGACGGAATCCGTGACAAGCTGGATTTCAGAATTTTTGTTGATCCTGTGAGATTCATCAGGCGGAAATGGAAGATCAAGAGAGATGTGGAGACAAGAGGATATGATAGGGCGAAAGTCATAGAGGAGATCATCCGCAGAGAGCCCGATTACAAGCGCTACATAGATTTCCAGAAGATCTATGCAGATGTTGTTGTGAAGATCATGCCAACATCTCTTCAAAGTGTAGAGAGGATTACCTATCTTGCAGAGCAACCTCCAGAACTTTACAGAGTCAGGCTGATAATGAAAAGGGAGGACTTCAAGGATTCTGAACCGATAAGACTGGATATAGATCTTTCAGCCTTTGTAAGGGCAAGCGAGAAAGATTTCGCAATCGGTTTCTTTTCTGACTACTATTACGAGAAACCCGCCAGTTTCATTGACATAGATGGCCTGATGAATGTGGAGCTTTTTTCAACCCTCCTTGACACCCTCAAGAGAGAGGTTGGAAGGGATGTTAACTGGAAAGCAGAACGCTACGTCAACGCAATAGAGGTTGCAAGATTGCTGATATGCTGGCGTTTCCTTGAGATGGTTAGATATCAGCTGAGCTGAATTCTATAAAAATCAAATATATTGAGAATTTGGTTCAGAGATTAGTTATCTCTTCATAGATGAAGAAGATCGCTGAAAGAGTTGATAACCCGAAACCTATACCTGAAAATCATTCCTAATATTCCTAATAGATTAGTAGATCCATGGAACAATACTATAAGCGGAATACCTATTCCTGTCAAGGCCATAAGTATAAACGACAGAACTGTTCTAACTTTACTCTTGTAGGTATAACTACCGTATTTATCAATCTTATCCTTAATCTCATCAATCTTATATCTCATTTCAATAATAAGTTTAAAGAAATTGTCGTAGAATTTCGGTTCAGATTCTGTCATTTGAATAGATTCTCTCAATTGCTTCTCAGCCCATGCTGCACCCTGTTTTTTCAACTCCTCTATAGTTTTAAGGTCCGCTCAACTGACTCCCTATGCACTTCCTTCAAATGCTCAATTTTAGGGCGTAACTGATAGAGATACATTCTATAAACATCTTCGAAGAACCTATCGAAACGAGATATCCACTTAAGAAAGGATTCACGATTTTTAGGAAAATAATATCTCACAAAAGACCTGACGTTTACTGGAACACCATGCACATCCTCATAATCTCCTGGGGGTGAGGGGAACTCACGGTATAGGGCATGAAATAGATCTCGTAGAGCAAACTTCACCTCTAAATATAGTGCAGGCCCTGCGACTAATTCTCCATCTGTTTGAGTCCTTTCCTTTCTCTTTTTCTCCGATGCCTTTCTATACTCCTCCTATACCTCTTCTAAATAGGATTGCAAGACTTCTGAAGGTGAATCCCTCCAGCTTTCATTAGATAGAATCTCTACGTATCTGCTGATAGGAGGGCGCCACTGTGGAAGGGGATGTTCTTCAAGAATACTCCACTCAAAAATCAGCCTGTCAAGAGCCTGGAAATCCTTAATTAACATCTCACGGTACTTATCTCGCTGTTGTCGTAGATAGACTATGTAACTTGCATAGAACACCATAATAATAGAAAGTACAGTTGCAGACACACTGGCTAAAGTAGTGAAGTATTCCGTATATACGATCCACACTTCATATTAGGTAGCATGTTACTTTTGGTGTTTACTGATTATCAATTACTCATAAGAGCTACTTCCTGATAATTAATGTTATTCCTCATTTAATGAAAATAATTCATTAAGTCCCCAAAAAGAAAATGGTAAATAATGATAAATTTTATGGATTATTGCAGAATGTGAAAAACAAAAAGGATATTTTCAGAGACATGCAATAGATCCTCATGAACGTTGGCATTCTCACTAGGTGGAATGCCACGTGCGGTGTTTCTCTCCATGCTGAACTTCTTGCTGAAGAATTTTTCAAAATGGGGCGTAATGTGAGGATATTCGCTCCCCATATCCACACCGCCAACAGGTGGTGGCACCACAGAATTATCAGGGATGATGAGGACTTCGTCATCAGGTGTTACAATGAGCTCAGACCCGAAACCATGGCTGGTGGAGCTCTAGAAGAAGACAAAGTGCTTTCAGAAGATCTGGATCTCCTTATAGTTGAGTCATATACCAGCATTCCCTACTCTGACGTTGAAAAACTGGTGGAAAAGGTGGATGCGGTAACCATTGCTGTCATTCATGAAGGAGGGAGAGAGGACATACGCTATTCTGACATGAGCGTATTTGATGCTATTGTTGCCTTCGATGAGCGGTACATCAGGGAGATCCTCTATGATTGTGTGGAGAAGGTAAGAATAATCCCGTACCCCTGCTATCCCGTCAGAAAAGGCGAAAGGAGATTTGCAGAAGATGGGATGACCTTCTTCAGCTTCGGAAGGCAGCCCTACGCAGAATATGCAGATTTTATCAATGCTCTAGAAAAGTTCAACAGAAAGTATGATTTTGTTTACAGGGTTGTAAGATCTGATGGTTTGCTGCCATTCGAAAGGGAGTGGCTGAAGCAGGAGCAGAGGAGGCTGAGGGATACTGAAGAGGTTTACAGATACCTTCACTCCTCTGACATCCACTTGTTACCGAAAGGAAATACCAGTAAGGTTGTAGTATCCTCAACTTTCTACCAGTGCATCGGCTCACTGATACCGATAGTTGTGCCAGATACCAGACACTTCGAGCTTCTGCCAGACCATAAACCGGCTGTAGTCTATCATGATGTGGCCGATTTAACGAAAAAGCTGGAGCTCCTGATAGAGGATGATGCCTTCAGAAACAGAATCGTTGAAGCAGCTAGAGAATTCGTTGAGGAGTTCAGAAGCGATAAGATAGCCAAGAGATTCATAGAGCTCTACAAGTCACTGTCTGGCTGAGCCTAGCTGCAATTCGACATCTGGCAAACTTGATAAGATTTAGCATAAGATTTAGCAAAAACAATAAAATTTTATAGCATCTGTACCATCATAATTTATGGAAACACTGGTTCTGACCCAGCAGGAAGTAGAGTCTGTTCTCACCATGCGCGATGTTATGGAGGCCGTTGAGAGGGCATTCAAACTTCATGGCCTCGGCAAAACCCAGATGCCTCCAAAAGTGTATCTGACCTTTGATAAAGGGGACCTGCGAGCCATGCCTGCGTATCTTGATGGTAAAGCTGGTATAAAGTGGGTCAACTCCCATCCTGACAATCCCAAGAAAGGCTTCCCTACGGTAATGGCAGTACTGATATATAACGATCCCGAAACGGGCTTTCCTCTAGCAGTAATGGATGCGACGCACATCACCAACATGCGAACAGGAGCAGCAGGAGGGATTGCAGCAAAGTATCTGGCTAAGAAGGATAGTAAGGTTTTCGGATTCGTTGGATGCGGAATGCAGGCAAAAACTCAGCTTCTCAGTCTGAAAGAGGTTTTTGACATCGAAACTGTCAAAGCTTATGACATCAGCCAGGAAAAAGCAAGGAGTTTTGCAGACTTCTGCTCAGCTTTGGGCATTGAATGTGTGGCTGAGGAGGTCAAGGATGTTTGCAGGTGTGATGTGCTTGTTACCACAACCCCTTCCAGAAAACCCGTTGTGAAGAATGAGTGGATACAGGAAGGAACGCATATAAATGCCATTGGTGCTGACGCCCCTGGCAAGCAGGAGCTGGAGTCTGAAATCCTCCTGAGGGGTAAGGTGGTGGTGGATGACGTTCCACAGGCAGTGCACAGCGGAGAGATCAACGTTCCCCTCAGCCAGGGGGTTTTCAGGGAGGAGGACATTTATGCAACCCTCGGCGAAATCGTTGCCGGAAAGAAAAAAAGAAGAGAGGGGGATGAGATAACTATCTTCGACTCAACAGGCCTTGCAATTCAGGACATCGCTACGGCATCGGTAGTATATGAGAGGGCGGTTGAGAAGGGGCTGGGAATGAAGATTGAGTTCTTCAGGATATAGCATGGAGTTAGCGTAGGAATATGGCTTATAACACGAATAGCATATAACACGAGCTTACAAGTGAAGCGTATGAAGCTTGCTGCACTGATATCTGGTGGTAAGGATTCCATGCTTGCACTGCACATGGCAGCGGAACGGCACGACATCGCTTGTCTAGTCACAGCCGTCCCCGACAATGTTGACTCCTACATGTTTCACACTCCCAATCTTCACATTGTGGATGCCATAGCCAAATGCCTTGGGAAGCCTCTCCTCAAGATCCCTGTCAGTGGTGAGGAGGAAAAGGAGGTTGAAGAGCTTCGTGAAGGTATTGAGTGCCTGAGCATTGATGGACTTGTGATAGGTGGGATGGAGTCAGAATATCAGCGGAAGAGATTTGCTGCCATCTGCGAAAGGCTGGGTTTGGAGATGGTGGCGCCCCTTTGGGGAAAAGAGGCAGAATGGATAATGAAGAAAGTGGCTGAGAGCTTTGACGCCATATTTGTCAAGGTTGCTGCTTATGGGCTCGATGAAAAATGGCTGGGAAGAAAAATTGATGAGAAGGCCATTGAGGAGCTCAAGGAACTGAACAGAAAGTATGGCATTCATGTGGCTGGCGAGGGTGGTGAGTTCGAGACTCTGGTTCTTGATGCACCGCTTTACAAGAAGCGGATAGTTGTAAAGGGTTCAATTCCGAAATGGTTCGGTGATAGTGGAGTTTACGTAATCGAGGAATTCAATATTGTAGATAAAATTATTGTGTAGATAAGTAATACGGTATAATGGAATCAACTTCGATGAATTCAAGAAAGCAAGAATGCAAACAGCCCAGAGGTTCCGGGAAATTGCAGAAAACGGTACAACTCAGTAAAGCTTATTTATGATTTAGAAAATTTCCTTTAGAGGTGATGTAATGAAATGTGATGACCTCTTCTGCGGTATTAACCGCCCGAAGAGTTTGAATCCCGATGAAATGAGCGATTTGGAAAAGAAACATACTCCCGTTATCATGGCTCCCAGCAGTGTAAAGCTGGAAGAGCCCTTTGAAGTTAAGGTTGAACTTGGCAAGTATCTTGCTCATCCTAATGAATACGGACATTTCTTCCAATGGATTGAGATCTGGCTGGATGAAACATTCATTGCCCGATTCGATCTGACACCGAAATCATCCTATCCGGAAGTCTCCGTTAAAATTGCCATTAATCACGCTCATGAAGGCAGAGCGAAGCTTAAAGCTCTTGCCTTCTGCAATCTCCATGGTGTTTGGGAAGGTATTAAAGAAATAATTGTGGAGGAGTGATAGATTGAGGTACCAGTGCAAGATTTGCGGATATGTGTACGATGAGAATGAAGGGGACCCAGAAAACGATATTCCAGCAGGAACAAAATGGGAGGATCTGCCTGAAGACTGGGTATGTCCTGTTTGCGGTGCAAGCAAGGAGGATTTTGAGAAAATAGAGTAATTTTTATTTTATTTTTATTTTTAAAAATTCGAAACAAAATTAGGAATAAGGAGGTGAGTATTTTGCACGTTACTATTAAGCCCGGTATTTACTGGGTAGGAGCGGTTGACTGGAACGTCCGAGATTTCCACGGCTATCACACCCAGTACGGAACGTCCTATAACGCTTATGTGGTTAAAGGAGATAAAGTAGCCCTCGTTGATACCGTCAAGCATGGCTTCGAGAGTCAGCTCTTCGAAAGGCTTGAACACGTCGGGATTGAGCAGATTGATTACTTGGTGGTAAATCATGTAGAGATGGATCATGCTGGCTCTGTGAAGGCAGTCATGGAGAAGTTTCCGGATGTTAAAATAGTCACCAATGCTAGAGGGAAGATTGGTTTGAAGGAGGCTTACGGGATTGATGAAGACGTCATAATCGTAAAAACCGGCGATAAGCTTGAGCTTGGTGGAAAAACCCTCACTTTCATTGAAACACCCATGGTTCATTGGCCTGACAGCATGGCTACTTATGTTATAGAGGACAGGGTTCTTCTGCCAAACGACGCCTTCGGCATGCACTATGCCAGCAGCAAGAGGTTCGATGATGAATTCAGCCAGGAAGAGATGGGCAGAATTTTCTTTGAGGCTGCCAAGTATTATGCTAACATAGTTCTGCTTTACAGCAATCAGGTTCAGAAGGTTTTGAAGCAGATTGAAGAGCTGGGACTGGAGTTGGATGTTATAGCTCCCTCTCACGGCATTATATGGAGAGATAAAATCCCTGAAATTTTACAACGATATAAAGCTTGGAGCTCAGGGGAAGCAGATGAAAGAGTCATTATTATTTACGATTCCATGTGGCTCCATACAGAAGAGGCAGCATTTGAGGTTGCGGAAGGTGTGGTGGATGAAGGGGTTGAATTCAGGCTTTACAGGCTTAAGAATTCCGACTGGACTGAGGTAATGACGGAGATAATGATCTCCAAGGGAGTCATAGTGGGTTCGCCAACCCTTAACAGAGAACTTTTCCCCACCGTTGCAGGTTTTCTGGCGTACATGAAGGGATTGAAGCCATTCAACAAAGTTGCTGGCGCATTTGGAAGTTATGGATGGAGTGGTGAGGCTGTGGGGAAGATTGTCGACATTTTCAACCAGCTCAAGTTTGATGTGGTGGGGAGTGTCAGATGGAAGTACAGTGCGGACGAGAAAACGCTTGAAGAGCTGAGAGAGCTTGGAAGGAGCGTGGCTAGGAAAGTCAGAGGGAGTTAATATTTTGCTTAGGTGAGGTTGTCTGATTAATCCTCTCTGCCCCTTCCGACCGAATACAAACACAAATCACAATCCAATCATCTAATAAGAGATAACACTACAGCCTCCACCTCGCCCAACGAAGCAGAAATACTTCTTATTTCTTCCAGCTCAAGCTCTCCTTTTTTATTCAGCGAAGCATCCACAAACATTCCATCGCTAATGACTTTCCCGAATTGTTTTGGTGGAAGATAGCTCACCACTGCATATCTGCCGGGTTTGAACGCTTCGCTGTTCGTCACAACCTCCATTCTGAAACCGCAATCCACCACACATAGCCAGAGACTCCCCATCTCGGTTCTGGAAGTTATCTCCCCAGAAAAGTACCTTATGGCCTCATATGCTCTCTCTATCTCTCCCCTGCCCATCAGATTCGGGAGAGATGTGAGGTAATCCAGCCAGTAATAAGTCTGTTTCCACTGGAAATCTCTTTCAGCCTTCTCAATTGCTCCTTTTATGGATTCTGAAACTTCCACAATTTTCTTGAAATTCTCGAGCTTTACGATCTCCTCTGGAGGCATGTAGGAGTACTTAACAACCTGAATCTCACTTCCCAGACTCCTTGCAGCTGAAACCAGCTCTTTCCTTTTCTGCACCTTGACGCTGTTCAAAGCCTTCTCTAGCTCATTCACGGCCTTTTCAGCCAGCCTTATTCTGAAATCGGATGCTGTATCCACGATTATCACCTACTTGTACACCTTAAATTTCATCAAGTTCTCCTTCAAGCTCCTTCAAAAACCACTCCACAAATTTGAGATTCTCCTCTGCAATCTTTCTTGCTTCTTCCGTATAAAGCCTTTTTCTGGCCTTTTCTATTTTGCTGCGATACCACTCAACAGCTTCTCCTACACCCATCCCCAGCTTTCCCGCATACATGAAAACCCTAGCAATACCTATCGCTCCAATGCCGTCCAGTTTATCGGCATCGAAAAGAATCTTGGCTTCGATGCTCTGTGCATCAACATCATCCTCGCTGGAATGGCTTTTTATGAGTTCCTTTATCTTCTCAGTCTCCAATTGATTAAATCCAGCTTCTCTGAGGAACTCTTCTGCCTTCTGAGCACTTCTTTCTGCATGTCCGTCCTTTGCATCATATGTCTCCTCAACATCGTGAAGGAGAGCTGCGGCGGCTACAAGCTCTTTATCGCCGCCATAAGCTTCAGCCAGATGCAGGGCTCGAATCATAACCCTCTTAGCGTGATCGAAGCGATGAGCGGGGCTCTGCTGATTTTTTGACTTCAGATATTCCTTCACGAGATTTTCAAGTTTCTGGAGCCTTTCAGTTTTCATAGGTCTTCACTTTATGGCTGAACGACTTTTCCTGAGATGATCACTACCAGTTTGCTCCAGAATGAATAGGGGCCTGTTTCCACCACTCTTATATCCTCAAGCCCCACCTGACTGAACCAGGCAACACACTGCTGCGTCGATGGAAAAAGCATGATGCTTTCGGCAAATTTTCTGGCAAGAATGTTGTTGGGTTTTCTGGGGGCGAGTATTACAACCCTTCCACCTTCTTTTGTCACCCTTGCCATCTCAGTAATCCCTTTGACCGGATTGGGCCAGTATTCTATACTTCCCGCAGAAATTGATGCGTCGAAGGTTGAATCTCGGAATGGAAGATTCTCAGCATCCCCTCTGAAAAAGCTGGCGGAAGGGTACCTCTTAACGGCTTTCATCATCTGCTCAGGGGTTAAATCCACAGCAACGACGTTTTCCTCACCAACTCTGCTGGCAATCTCGTAAGTGGTGAAGCCCGTACCGCAGCCAACCTCCAGAACAAAATCTCCGTTCTTCACTTCTGCCATATCAACGACACAGCGACGCATATCGTCAGAGTAGAAAATAGGGTTAATTCTGTCGTAAATCTTGGAAAAATAACGGTAGAATATCCTGGCCCTCTTCTTATCTTCCAGAACTCCCATAATATCCTGTTAACTCTTCTGATGACTTTCTGTTGACCTTCGCTAATTCATTATTTGTCCATTACTCCTTGAAGTACTCTTCCAGAGGTATCTTGCCATGCTTGACGACTTTCATATTTATCTGGACGATGTCCCTGTTTATGACTCTACCACGAACCATTTTTCTCCTTCTCATTCCCTTTTCTCTTGGCTTGTATCCAATACCCCCAGAGAGCAGGATTCTCTTCCTAACTGTCCCGGGAATGTCGGGCCTTATTGGCACGCCATCCTTGTCACTTCCACCGGTAATCTGCAATTCGTAATCTGGTGGAAGCTCTACCAGAGTCCCGTTAATCACGTCTCCAACCTGCTTTCCAACAAGCTTGTTGGCGTGGGCTCCACTAACAACCTTCTGGTAAGCTTTCCCTGTTTTTGGATCGGAAATCACAACTTTAAACTCCATATTCACCACCTCTCATTTTTTCTTGGATTATCTTTCTCAGTTCTCTTATCTCTCTTATTTCTCTCATTATCTTCCCCAGAATGAATTATCCTTTCTTTTTATGGCAAGGAATTCCTCAAAGGCCTCTTTCGCCTCTTCACTCAGCACGTCTATCATGTCTCTCGTCAAGATTCTTGCGTGCTTCTCAGGAATGTCCACATATAAAATTTCATCGCCCTCAAGCTGCCTTCCGATAGTTACTCCGTCTATGGCTATAGCCACTTCGTCACCTTCCTTTGCAACTTGGATGTTCTCGCCACCCTTCTGGATGCTCCTGACGGTTCCAGCTGGAGAACCATCAGGTTTGATGAGTCTGACGTCTCTTTTCAGCTCCCCTGCCAGAACTCTTACACCAACAACTGCAGGTTTGCTGCGCCTGAAAATGAAATCTTTGAGCAGCTGGATTTTTGCTGGCTTGATCAACGCTTCAACCTTCTTTCTCTCCCTCGCCCTGATGGTTTCTTCTCTCCAGTTAACGACATTCTCCACCAAGTTGTATATTATCTGGTCAATAAAGAGTCTTACTCCGTATTTTGCAGCCTCCTCCTCCACTCCAGGCAATGTTTTAACGTTGAAGCCCAGAACTAGGCGATTAACATCATCGCTGTTTGCAGAAGCATCAACGATATCCCTCTTATCTATATCTCCCACCTCGGCCTTCTTTATCGGCACCCCTTCTTCTCTTAGCTCGTTTATGAGTGCCTCCAGAGAACCAAGGGTGTCAGTCTTGAGAACAACGCCCTCTTCATCGGTCTTAATTGCAACCTCTTCGTACTCCTCTTTGACCCTCTTCTTGAACTCCTCTAGATCCTCATCACTATATATTGCCTCGAACTCGCTACCAGCCATCACGTTCTCAAGGTCGGGAGCAACAAGCTTCACACCAGCAGCAGCGGTAACACTATCTACACTTCTGAATCTACTCTCCAGTCTTATTTCCTGTGCGGGTCTCGGCTTCAGGATGCCGCGGACGTGTGTAACAATCACATCCTTGCCGCTGGAAATGACAATTCTGTCACCAACCCTCAGCGTACCATCATAGAGGATAACGTCGCACGTGACACCCAGCCCCTTCTCCTCCTTAACCTCCAGTATCGTTCCCTTCGCTCTACCCTCAACATGGAGCCTGAGGTTCTCCTCCAGATAACGCTGTGCCAGTCCAACAAGAATCATCAGAAGCTCAGGGATGCCTTCTCCAGTCAGAGCAGAAATGGGTATAATTGCTACAGTCCTAGTAAAATCTTTGATTCTGTCGAATCTATCTGCTGCGAAACCGTACTTATAGAGCTCACCTATTAGCTCGTAAATCCTGTTTTCAAGGGTTTGCTGGGCTTTCTCTTCCTGCTGGGTGTAACTCTTCAGGAAAGGTGTGTCAGGAAAGCTCTGCCATCCTGGAAGCTTGTCGATCTTGTTGGCAGCAACGACAAAGGGTGTTTTGAAAGTTTTTAGAATGGATAAAGCCTCCTCCGTCTGGGGCTTGAACCCCTCATTTATATCCACAATCAGGATGGCAAGATCCGCTAAAGCCCCTCCCCTTCTCCTTAAATTTGTAAAGGCCTTGTGGCCGGGAGTATCAATAAAAAGAAGACCGGGAACATCAACCTTTACCTTCCAAATGTCTCTGCATATCTCTTTTACCAGATCTATGGGGATTTCTGTAGCGCCAATGTGCTGGGTGATGCCACCAGCTTCCTTTGCTGTAACTCTTGTTCTTCTTATTCTGTCAAGTAACGTCGTCTTGCCATGATCAACGTGTCCGAGCACTGCAACGATGGGTGTTCTGAGCTGCTTCGTCATGAGCTTCACTCATAAATCCACTCTTCGTCCATTCTTGGATATTCAAGTATTTCTTCTGCATCGAAAAAGAGGGAGATCTCCCTTTCTGCGGATTCAAGGGAGTCAGATGCGTGAACAACATTCCTCCCTATATCCAGCCCGTAATCTCCTCTGATTGTTCCAGGCTGGGCTTCAATGGGGTTTGTTGCCCCAACAAGTGTCCTGACAGCTCTCACAGCTTCTCTGCCCTCCACCACCATTGCTACAACAGGACCAGAGGTTATGTAGTCGATGAGGCTCTGGAAAAAGGGTTTTTCGATGTGTTCTGCGTAATGGTCTCTGGCAAGACCGTCCTCAATTTTGAGCATCTTTAAAGCCACAATTTTGAGACCCTTCCTTTCCAGGCGGCTTATTATTTCTCCAACAAGCCCTCGCTGGACGCCGTCGGGTTTGACCATAACGAACGTCCGTTCCATTTCATCACTTCCTTACTTTACTTACTTTCTGTAGTATTTTGTCCACTTCAGCTTTCTCGGGTTTCTACCCAGTTCTAGCATGTTCTTCTCACACTTCCTTGAGCAGAAGTGGAGAACCCTGCCATCTCTTCTGACAAAGATCTTGCCCGTACCTACCTCTATCTCTTCGCCGCAGAATGAGCATATCCTTCTTTCCATGAATCATCACCTACCATGATCACCTTACCATGAGCTTCTTGGCCTCTCTGGCAGTCTCCTTAATCATCAGTATGTCTCCAACTCTAACCGGCCCGAAAACATTACGGGTTATAATCCTGCCCTTATTCTCTCCGCCGAGGACTCTAACCTTCACCTGCGTTGCTTCACCATGCATTCCAGTTCTTCCCACGATCTCTATTACCTCAGCGGGCTGGATGTCTTCTTCTTCAGCCATCTAACTCACCTCTAATTCCTCTACTTCTTCCACCACTCTCTATCTTTACTTCCTGAGCCCGTTCAGTTTGGCAACCAGCGCCTCAAGCTCCTTCTTTGCCTCACCCTCGCTTATTATTGCCGCTGCCGCACAATCCACTTCTATGCCTACAGCCCTTCCCAGCTCATTTTTGCTCTTCACATATGTGTATGGAATGTTCTTCTCCTCGCAGATGAGTGGCAGGTGTGCAACAACCTCTGGAGGGTCTACATCCATTGCTATGTACACTAGCTTCGCCAAACCTCTCTCAACACTCTTCGTCGTCTCATTTGTTCCTTTTTTCACCTTTCCCGTCTCCCTTACTTTCTCCAGCAGGGTCAAAGCCTCATTTTGCAGATCCTCTGGAACCTGAAATCTTACATAAACCATCATTTCACCTCCTTCAGAGCATCATCATTCATCGGTTCTCTCTCCAGCATGACAGCGATATTTTAAACTTTTTGGTTAGCTTTTGCGGAGAGATGCTCTCTGACAGATTTGTTAAAAGCCACCTCTCCTATGGATTTTATATGTCTGGTAGCATCCAGAAGGGATTCCAAAGCAAGCCTGTAATAAACGTCGTCTTTCTCACCCATGGCCTTTAGAAGCTCTTCCTCGAGATCTTCCACCATCCTTATTACGTCCTCCGATAACTCCATGTCGCCTTCCGTGTAGGCTTTGAAGACCTTATTAAAAGTGTCGTAGACATCACCCAAATACTTCAGCAGATCGGTCTCCTTTGATTCTATGAGGTACTCGGCGTAGCCAGCAAAATCGTACATGGAATCTGCTATCTCCTCAAACAGCTTTGCCACCATACGCACTCCCAACATGTAGCGAAGCTCGTTCCATCTGGCCGGACTTGAGTATTCTCTTACCAGCCTATTTTCCAGCCTCACAGCAAGGAGATATAGCCTGTCGGTGTCGCTTTCCAGTTGTGCCACCTCTTTTAGTCCTTCCTTATCACCAAGTCTTATGCTGTCTTCAATGCCTTCAATCATTCCAGAAATTATCTGAGCCATTCTTCTTAAAACACCCTTGACATCTAGGTCTGGAGAGGTCATGCACCTGAGAACTACTCTCTTTGGACTGGCATCTATTATCTCCACTCCAATCATCGTTCTTACGATATCACTCAGCCTGCTGAGAACCTTTGCAGACATGGTCTTATCTTCTATGACAATCTCATCGAGCCCTTGGATATAAAGGGCATATACGTATCTCGTAAGGAACTTCTCGTCGTGTCTAGGAATTCTGTTTACGTAAGCCTTTACAACTTTTTCCTCATCAAGAATCTTCTTTGGCTGAATCCTTACGTAACCCTTGTCCACGATCAGAAAAAGCTCGTCTCCTTGCTCTAAATTGTTGGCTTTTACCCAATCCTTTGGCAAGCTCACCATGTAGCTTGATCCACCAATAAGCTGAAGTTTACGAATCTCGGACACGAAATTAGTATGCAAAAGTAGGAATTAAAATACTTTCGGTGAAATTTGTTATGATACGTATGGCTTCTCGTCGCTACCGTAAGTTATATCCTGAAGCATTTTTGTGGCAAGCCCTAACAGGAGCTTGTCTTCCCCTACTATCTCTCTAATAAGCATGAGAGAAGCAGATTCTTTCAATTCATAACTTCTCAATTCTTCCAGTAATTTCACAAGCCTGTTAGCAGTCTTAAATATCTCGGCCAGCCTAATTTCGTCATCTTCACTTATTTCTTCTTCATCCTCTTCAAACAGATCTAGTATCAGTTCCTCAAACTCATCCATACTGATTCACCCCACCCGGTTCGCAGATTTAAGCTTTTCGCTAAATCAATTTTACTAGGCATCCATCGTGTGAAATTTTGTATCTGGAAACTCCAGGCTTCAATTCGGGAATTATGCTGTCTTTAATGCCTATGTAGTAATTATCAACTTCAAAGAACATTTCCTCAGCTCTTTTTATTTTTATAATTACATCAAAAAGTTTGTCCATGAGCCTAGTTACCGCATCTTCATATGAGTTGCGACATGAAACTATAACAGTCGCCTTCTGGGGTATGGAATCAAAGATATCTAGTATATTCTTGACGATATCTTTACCGTAAATTTCTGGGATCATATACAGTCCCCTAAACACTATTAGGTCTTTATTATCGAGCCTAGAAAGGATGTCTTTGAGTTCTGAAAGTTCATCTTCTGGATCTCCAGTTGGTATATGGGCATAGAGATTGCCAAATGACACGCTACTCCTCTTGCCAATCTTTATTATGTGACTCCTGTCTAGGATAGAGGGTATTTCATCAGATACACCTGCTATGCTTCGATATATTTCGCTCTGTCTTCTGCATATGGTGTCTGAATATATGACGAAGAACAAACGGCGATGAGAAAAGGCGGGAACTATGTGGAAGAAGAGGAGGCTAATCATAGGAGCTATTGTGTCATATTCTATTTTTACTCTCCTGCCCTCTAGATGGGGAATTATTTCCTGCATTACAATCACTATAATAATCATTGTTAATGCAAGCATAAAAAGGTTTCGATTATTTAAGTTATACACAAAAAATAAATTTTTCTTATTATTTGATAAATATCTTTCTTCTCTCTTCAACCAGTGATTTTATCAGTTCTTCTACAAAATCAACCACTTCGATTTTATCCACTTCGTTAATAGGGACCCATCTGATTTCCTCTGCATCGCTTCCCGGTCTTACGTTTCCATCAACTATTCTGGCGAAAAAGTCTATTATCACATAATGAAACTTGACTTCACCGTTTCTGAAGATCTCTTCGCTGACACATGCAACGTCATCCACTTCAATTTCAACCCCGACCTCTTCTCTGATCTCCCTTTTCAGGGCTTCAATCAGTGACTCACCAATTCTCACTAGCCCACCTGGAACGCTCCACTTACCTTTGTTGGGCTCATTGCCCCTTTTCACCAGCAGAATTCTACCGTTCTCTATGATGACTGCCCCAACACCCACAAGAGGCCTTTTAGGGAATTCTCTGCCCATAGGTCTCACCAGCAAGTCTAGCAGCAAGTTTTAACGCCCTCACGTACCCCTCAGAATCCTGAGCTCTGCTGGTGTCGACGAAAAGGAACGGAAGACCAGCAATAGGGGCCCCATGCTCAACACCTCTGCCAAGCAGACAGAGGCTTCTGAAAATCAAGTTTCCAGAGATACCATCTGGAGCTATGACGATATCTGCCTCTCTGGCAGCATCCTCGATAACTATTCCGTAATGTCTGGCTGAATAGCCTTTTTCTGAAAGAAATGAAGCCAAGAACTCACCATCGGCAAGCATCCTGTCAACCCTCCTGCTTCTTCCCACATCACTCTTTCTGCCTCCAGAAAGAATTGCAATTTTTGCCTGAAGTCCAAGCCTCTTAGCCAGCTTTACGCTCTCTTTAGCCAGGAAAATACGATCAGAGAGATCTTCTCCTTCATCCACACCAACAGGGGCTAAAATGAATGGTTTACCCTCTGGAGTCTCAAGAAGAGCCAACCGAGCTACTTTTCCGTATTTTCTCAATTCTGGAATCAGCACTGAGGCTCTAGCTGTACCCCTGACTGCTGCATCAACCTCTCTGCTCTCCAGGAGTTCCAGCAATCTTCTCTCGGTTCTCTCTCCTTCATCTACAACTCTGACGTCAAAATCCACAGACTCTGCTGCCCTGTATACCTTCTCATCGTATCCTTCCCTCTCTCTGTAAACACCAATTGCAATTCTCGGCCTCATTTCAATCCCCTCAGCTCTACCAGCTTTCCGGCAAGGCCGTCAGAGACATATTCTACTGCTATGGCAGCTAGGAATATTGCCATCACTCTTGCAATTATGTCTGAACCGCTTTTTCCTAGCAACCTTATTATTCCTGCGGAATATTTGTGAGTCAATCTGACGGTGGTGTATACAACCAGAATAGCAAGTATTAAAAGGAATCTCTCCACAAAGCCCCCCTCGGATGCCAAGACGATTGCTGCGGTGATAGCACCCGGGCCAGTATAAAGGGGAAGAGCTATGGGAAAGACTGCAAGGCTGTCAATATCGGCGCTTTCAAGGCTCTTCTGTGCTAAGTACTCTCTCGATCGTTTTCCAAGGAGGATGTCAATGGAGACAATGAACAGCATAATCCCACCGGCTATTTTGAGACCGTCCAGTGTTATGCGGAAGAAATCCATTACAGCCCAGCCACCCAGTCCCATGAGTATCAGGAGTGATGCTCCAATCGCTGTGGATTTTTTTGAAATCCTTTCTCTTGCTTCATCATCCAGTCTTTCTGTCAGGGCTATGAACATTGGTATGTTTCCCATGGGATCAACGATAATAAATAAGGTGGTAAAGGCCGTTAAAAAATAGCTGATGTACTCCATACTCAGCCCCTGATGGAATCTATTGCCTTTTTAGTATTTTCCAACAGCTTCATGGCAGCTTCTTGGGATGGAAAACTGAACAGTCCGCAGTCAGGACCTGTGTACTCAAGAACATCCTCAAACCTTTCAACAGCATTTTTCAATCTTTTTTCAATCATTTCTGGGCCCTCAATTTCATCAATTGCTTTCAGGATCAGCTCAGGGTCTCCCCATGCATTAACACCGTGTTTCGAGTTGAATTCTGCGATTATTCCATCTATATCGCTTCTTGCTACACCAATTCTGAGCTTCTTGCTGTAGCTTTCGATTTCCTCAACATCAATAAAGTCCATGGCTTTGGGATTTTTGGCAGTTTCAATGCCGATTACATCTATTGAATCCACGTTGAGAATGTATGAATAGAACAGGGGGGAGTGGAGGTGTATCTGTACATCAGCATCAATTTCAAACTTCTCAAAAGCCAGTTTGAGCTGATCAACACTTGGCTGAAGTTCTGGGTTAGTTCCGAGAGATGGCTCATCAAGACTGATACAATCCACGTTAAGCTTTGATCTGACCGCATTTTTGGCAAATCTTGCAAGGGATTCTGCAATGTTCTCTAGGACATCGTCAAATATGGTTGCACCGAATTCTTTATAATAGAGTTCGAAAGGGCCGGTGATACACACTCTAACACTTCCACCATAATTCAGACTTTCTAGACATTCTAGCTCTCTGATTACCGCATTTTCTTCCCTTATAAGGAAAGCATCCTCCTGAAGGTCGGGATTCTTTATCCGCTCCAAAAACATTTCATTCATGTCCCTGAACTGGGGATAGTTTGGACATTCCACGCCAGCTTTCAGTTTCATGGCAAAGGCTCTCTGAACCATTTCCTCGTATTCCTTCGTGTTGAGGTTTTCCTTTACCCATTCTCTGGTTATTCCTTCAGGTAAAGGAAAGCTCCCTACATCATCAAATTTCATTTTCCTCACCTCTAACTTCATTCTTTCTCTCCATAATCTCTGCCCATGCTATTTTGGCGTCCAGACTCTCTTCGTCTAAGTCTATAGTCTCTGGAGACTCCCAGACTCTATTGAAGAACTCCACAGCCTGTTTTGCCAGCTCTTCATTTTCAGCCCAGAATCCCACCTCGTAATTTTCAAAGAGCCCGGTCTGAGTCAGGTTGGCTGTGGTGAGGAAAACCTCTCGCCTGTCCACAATCACAAGCTTTGCATGAATGTTATCGTTGAGCTTCACAGTTCCCTTAGGAAACATCTCCAGAAATCTTTTGAGGGTGAAGTACTGCTTTTTGTCCTCATAAACTTCTTCAAGGCTCTTGAACTGTCTCCGCTCGAAACTGGGCCAGGTTATAATTCTTACACTCACTCCTCTATCAATCAAGGGTTTCAGTTCAGCGGTGAGCCAGTCAGTGTAATATATGTGTGGGGAAGTAATAAGAACTTCCTCTTTCGCGTTCTTGAACATTTCCTTCATTCTGGCAACGATTTCACCGCTCCAGGGGGTGCTGGGGATTATTCCCATTTTCTGGTACTTCTTTTCCGCCCTATAAGACAGGAAAAGCAGACCGAAGAAGGCAACTGCAGTCAGACTAGCCCCCACTATGTTCAGGGTGAAAAAATTGATGACTTCTCCAAATTCAACATAGGCAAAAACTTGGTTTCTGGGTGTAACGAATGTCCATTCAACCTCACTCACACTGTTCAAGGAGTTGTAGTATATTTTGGAATTTGAGCTGACAGAAAGAATTCTGTATGCGTAGAAAAACTCTTCAGGGAATTTCAGAGAGATTCTTACACTGTCAACCCCTATACCACTTTGTATGAATGCTTCGGGGTATTCTATGGCGGTAAACCTGTAAAGTCCGCTTTCCAGCTTGTCAAGAAGATTGGGTAGGTCTCTCTGAATTGTAAGGTGGTAGGTTTCAGAAGGTGACAGCGTTTTATCGATTGTTATAACAACAAACTGGCGGCCATCTCTCTCCATAACTTTGTAATTGAAATAGCCGAATGGACGATCCCTAATGCTGTACTCTCCATAAACTGGCAGAGGTGGTAGAACTATGTGCAGTCTGACAGGAGAGGATTCATTTATGTTCTTGAACCTGAGGGTGAAAATGTCTTTTGTGAGTTCTGGGTTTAGAATTACATATTCTGCGTTCAGAGAAACGGTAACTTCAGCCCCTGTTTTCCCTGTCGTCAGTATAGTGGCAACCAGCAGTGTCAACAGAAAGATTCTCATCCTCACAATCAGTAATCAATTTACGACGGTTTAAAGATTTTGTCTATCCGTTGAGCAAGATTTAAATAGCCATCCTCATACGCCTGTGAGGGTGATGACATGGCAGAGGAACATGTGGTCTTTGTCGGAAACAAACCTGTGATGAACTACGTCCTTGCTGCTCTGACGCAGCTGAATGAAGGTGCAGGAGAGGTTACAATTAAGGCAAGGGGTAGGGCGATCAGCAGGGCAGTAGATGTGGCAGAAATTCTGAGAAACAGGTTCATGCCGAACCTGAACATAAAGGGCATAAAGATCGACACAGAGGAGCTTGAAAGCGAGGGAAGAAGTGTAAACGTATCTACAATTGAGATTGCCCTTGCTAAATAAATTTTAATTTATATTAATTTGCCAAATTTACTATTTTAAGCTGTTTAAATTTTTGAAGATTGAATTTCAATCTCACAAGAGGCACAATCCAGCGAAGGTGATGGAAAATCTCTAGGCATAGAAACCAATCAATCCTAGGTAATGACCAAGGATTAATCTCTACCTGAAATTACCACCTGAAATTACCCTCAGAACCTTTACTTCCCCCTCCTCTACTCTCTCGTCAGAAGGAACGGGAAGCCCGTCTCTCACTATAACTACCGTTTCAGGATTAATTCCTAGTTCTTTCAAAACATCTTCGTATGTTTTCCCTTCATCAACCTGCAAAATCTCCTCCTTCCTTTGAAAACCTAAAAATTTGATTTTGAGTTCAATCTTCTTCTGGTAGGAGTTCTTTTGCAACTTGCTTGAGATCTTGACCCCCTCCCTTTGTTTTGACCTCCTCTTTCAGATCATTCACATTCTTTGAAAGAAGTTTTTCTTCCTTGCTTTTTTCCTTTGACATCCCTTTTCTCCTGAAAAGCCTCCAGTTAAAACGCCTCATGATATCACTCACTTAATATTCTGTTTCCTTCCTATTAAATCCTTTTGTAGATCTCTTTCTAACATATATTAATTAATTTATGAATTATTTAAATACTTTTAAAAGATCGTTTCTCCCGGCTTTAATCAGGATATCCATCAACGCTCTTTTTAGAGGGAGAACTTCGCCTTTCTTGGCAGAGATGGGAAACACTCTGTGCTTCCATAAAGTCCAAGGAGGGATCATGCCAAGCTTGTCCACAATTTCATTAAGGGTTTTGGTGGGATTTTCAACTCTGTCCATTTTGTTTACAGCAAGAAACACATCGAATTCGAACTCGTTGAGGAATTCAAACATCTCTATATCTATCGGTATGTAACCTCTCCTCTCCCATCTCTCCACAACTTCTATGAACGATTTCCCATCCACAACCTGTACAGCGGAGATTATCCTATCAGCATTCCTCTCGATATAGTGGACTATGAAATCTTTGACTCTCTCATTAAACTCCCTGTCAACTCCTGAGATGTACCCAAAACCCGGAAGGTCAGTAATCAGCAAATCTTTGAATTCCACAAAATTGGGCTTGATTGTTGTACCAGGTCTTTTGCCCTTTCTGACATCAACGCCAAAAAGTCGGGAAAAGAGGGTGGATTTGCCTACATTAGAACGTCCGGCAAATATTATCTCAAGCTTACGGCCAGAGCCCATAGTATGCATTCAGAATGATTATCAAAAATCCACTCAGAAATCCGAAAACCAGTATGGCTTTTGGACTGATTTTTATCTGTGTTTTCTCCTCCTCAAAGTATCTCATTATTCCAGCGGAGGACATCAATGGAGGCGCACTATCCTTCTTTTTCTTTGCCATGTGCAAAGATTTATTGCCCCCAATATTTAACTTTAACCATGGGTTACAGAGTTGTCTTGATTTCGCAGGACGGCATCTTTACAGGAGAGCTGTCTGAGGCTGGCAGGCATTTTGACGAGAGGGAAATTCAGCCTGAGTATATTGCTTTTCCTACATTCTTCAACGCTCATGTTCACCTCAATGATGCGGTAGCACTAGATCCGCCACGCATGGCTCTGGATGAGATGGTAGGACCTGGAGGTTACAAATTCAGAGTGATTTGGGGGAGATTTCATGACATCTCTCATGCCTTGAGGGCAGCTCTTGATTTGAAGGACACATCTCATTTTCTTGAGTTCAGAGAAGGTGGGGAGAAAGCGTTGAGGGTTCTTGAGGCTGCAGGAGTGGATGGTGTCTTACCTCTGGCAAGACCGGGCAGTATTGAGGAAGCCAGGAAAATTGCCAGGAAAGTCAGGGGTTTTGCCCTCAGCAGCGTTAGAGATCACGATGTTGAATTTATCGAGGAGCTCAGAAGTTTCGCCAAGCGAAAAGACCTCATCTTTGCAATCCATGCTGGAGAGAAGGATAATGAGGATGTGGAAGGGGCTCTGAGCTTGGAACCTGATTTGCTCATTCATATGAACAGGGCAAGGAAAGATCAGCTCAGAATGGCCATGAATGAGGAGGTGCCAATTGTTTCATGCATCCGCTCCAATTTCTTTTTTGGCTTGGAGAATATGGAAAATTACGATATTCTGACAGAATACCATAACTGGATGATTGGGACGGATAATGCAATGATCTGCTCTCCATCGATTCTGGATGAGCTCAGCTTCGCATCCTTTGTGATGGGTAGGGAGGAAAACCTTTTTGCAGCCTCTTTAAGAGGCCACATTATTTTCGGAACCCAACCCCGTACAGCTCTTGTTGAGGTCAAACCATTCAGATTTTCTGAGAATTTCATACATACGCTGGTCAGAAGAGTTTCATCGGCGCATGTTTCTTTGCAGCTTCCAGCTTTTCCTGAGAAGTTTAAGCTGTGATTGATGTTCCGTTAGAATCTAGGATTATCGGGCCTCGTTTCACATCAACCGAGAAAGTTGGCATTCTATCAAATTCGAACCGATGAAGTTCAGGGACGGAGGAGGGGCCAGGTGGGCAGGATAAAAGGGATATAAATAAAATATACTGAGTAAATACTTCTTGCTGGCTCATCTATGCTAATACAGCACCCAAACTTCAAGTGGATTATTGAGGAATTGGAAAGTTTAAGGAAACACACCCGATATAGTTAAGAGAAAAGTATTTAACCAAGTTACTATTTGCTCTGGCTGAGATGAGGGCAGAAGAAGTAATGAACAGAAATGTAATATGTGCATCTCTCCCAGATAATAGGGAGAACGTGCTAGAACTCTTCAAAAAATACGGGATATCAGCCGTTCCCGTGCTGAAGGACGGAAAGCTTGCGGGAATAGTCACCAGAAAGGACATCCTGAGGAAGGTTGAGGAGAATCAGCTTGCTCTCCTCATGACTCCTGACCCCGTAACCGTTCAGACTACTGATAGCCTGGAAAGTGTTGTTGATATTTTCCTCAAGACTCATTTCAGGAGATTGCCCGTTCTTGAAGAGGATGAACTCGTTGGAATAATCACGATTAGAGACCTCATCAAGAAAATTGCCGAAACCGACATCCAGACACCTGTGGAGAAGTTTATTACCAATACTGTTGTATGTGTCTGGGAGGAGACACCTCTCAGCGTTGTTGGAGAGGTTATGAGGCTCAGCAACGCAGAATTCTGTCCGGTCCTCAACAGCGATGCTGAAGTTGTTGGTGTGGTTGATGAAAAGATAATGCTCACCGAAACGCTCATTGAAGAATTTCTGGAGCACACAGAATACTCATCCTCCAGTGATACAGATGATGCCTGGGCATGGGATGGTGTCAGGGATTATGCGGTCAAGTATTTCGAGGTGAGTGTCGTAAAATTGCCAAAAGAGCCTGTGAAGAAATTTATGAAGGATCCGGTCTTCGTTTATCCCCACACCTCTGTTTCCAAGGCAGCCAAAGAAATGGTGAAGAACGACATTGATTACTTGCCGGTTCTTGATGTAAACAACAGACTGATAGGTCTGATTCCTGATAAAAATCTCATATCTGTCCTTTTAGATGTTCAGAAGTAAGAAGGAAGTTAGGAACCACATCTGGGAGAAGATTGAACCCTTTGCCGATTTTCCTTTTCCTGTTAGAGGTAGGATTCCCAATTTCAAAGGAGCTTCAAGAGCCTGCAATAGACTCAGGGAGCTGAAAGCATATAGAACTTGCAACGCCGTCTTCTCAGCTCCAGATTCTCCCCTTAGAAAAGCAAGACAGATGGTTCTTGAAGACGGAAAATGGCTAATTGCAGCAAAACCACACTTGGAGGGACTCATCATCCTGAAAGATGGAGAGGCAAAAAGGCTAAGCAGCCTTACCGCCATGCTGAAGTACGGTAAGGATGTTACGCTCTGGGAACTCAGAGAACTTGGTTTGAGTGTTGGTATATTTCTTCAGGGCTGTGTTGCGGTGGATTTGAAGGGGAACAGAGTGGGAAAGGGTAGTGGTTATGGAGATAAGGAGTTCTGGATGCTGAAAGAAAGCGGACTTTTGGCCGAGGATTACGTATACGCTGTCGTCTGCCATCCCGTTCAGATTGTTGAGGGCTTAGAGAACCTGATGAGCGATAGAGATGCGAAGGTAGATGTTATCCTCACACCCCACGAAATCATCTGGACAGAACACGCAAAACAGCGTCTAAAACATCTTTTTTGACCTCCTCAAGCTCCCGCTCGGCATTGATTATCTTCACGTTCCGGGTTGTTTCACTCCACATATCGCCTATTTTCAGAAAATTTTCCCTCACCTTTGCCAGATAGCTCTCTTCTTCAAAAACTGTCCTGCTCCCCCTATTACCAACCCTTCTCAGACCCTCTTGTGGTGAAACATCAAGAATTATCACCACATCAGGCTTTGGGGCTATTTCCTCGTTCATTCTTCGTATCTCATCCATGTCAAGCCCTCTTGCACCCTGATAGGCGATGCTGGAGATGTAGTATCTGTCCATGATTACAACCTTCCCATTCTTCAGGGCTGGAAGGATGTTTTTCTCCACATCCTCTTTTCTGTCCAGAAGAAACAGCTTCAGCTCCTCTTCAGGGTCGAATCTCTTCTCAGCTTCTTTTATTTTTCTTCCGTATTCACCATCGGTGGGCTCTTTAAGCAGAACAACTGAAAAACCCCTCTTCTCCAGCTCATCCCTGAGAAACCTGGATATGGTCGTCTTCCCTGCTCCATCTATGCCTTCGATGGCAATAAGCATAGCCTGAATATTCGAAAAACCCTTAAATATTTAACTTATTATCAGCTCCATGCGGATTTCCTTTTATGGTGCTGCACGAACAGTTACCGGTTCTTCTTTTATGATAGAGGATTCTGAAAAAGATTTTGGAAAGTTTCTTGTCGATGCGGGAATGTTTCAGGGTGCAATGGAGAGAAGAAACTACAGACCTCTGCCCTATGACGCTTCCAGCGTTGAAGCCGTCATCATAACCCACGCTCATCTGGATCACGTTGGATTGCTTCCCAAGCTTGTCAGGGAGGGGTTTTGTGGTACAATAATCTCCACTCAGGCCACAAAGGAAATTTCTTGGTACATGCTTCAGGATTCTGCAAAGGTGCAGGAAGAAGAGGTTAAAAGTGAGGGAAAGAGGAGGAAGCGCAGAGGATTAGAGCCTGTAAAGCCCCTTTACACGATTGAAGATGTTGAAGATTGTTTCGATCTGGACTGGGAAATAAAGAAATATGGGGAGGAATTTCAGCTTGGTGGGTTTTCAGTGAAGTTCAGAAATTCTGGCCATGTACTCGGCTCAGCTTGTGTGGAGATTGATGGCATTGATGGTATCGCCAGTCTTGCAATCTCTTCAGACCTGGGAGAGCCTAGAAGGCTGATCATCCGGGATCCGGAGTTCCCTGAAGCGGAAGCAGTTGTAATAGAAAGTACCTATGGCGATAGGAATCACAGAACACCTGAGGAGTCTATTGAAGAACTGAAAAATGTTCTGTGGGATACGTATGAAAGGGGAGGAAACGTCATAATCCCCTCATTTGCACTGGAGAGGACTCAGGAAGTTCTTTACGCCCTTCATTTGCTCTACAGGAGAGGTGAATTTCCTGATTTTCAGGTTTTCCTTGACAGCCCTCTGGCCATAGACATAACTGAGATTTTTCTGAAACACCCCGAACTTTACGATGAGGAAGCGAGGAAAGAGTTTCAGAAAGGTAATCCCTTCAGCGTTCCTGGCATGAGGATGACGAGGTCGGTGGAGGACAGCAAGGAGATCAACGAGATTGAAGAGCATGCTTTAATCATAGCGGGAAGCGGAATGTGTAATGGCGGCAGGGTAAAGCATCACCTGAAGCACAATCTGTGGCGTGAAGAATGCAGCGTGGTATTCGTGGGCTATCAGGCTAAAGGAACTCTTGGCAGACAGATTGTAGATGGTGCCAAATTCGTCAGAATTTACGGGGAGAAAGTGGCTGTGAGAGCCCGAATTCACACGATAAATGGGTTCTCTGCCCATGCCGGGAAAGATTTTCTACTTAGGTGGGTAATGGAGAGTGGTGCGAGAAAGGCATTCGTAGTCCACGGGGAATTTGAAACCAGCCAGAAATTTGCTGCAGAGCTGAGAAAGCAGGGGATTGAGGCAATAATACCTGACTGGAGGCAGAAGGTGAACTTCTAACGGGTTAACTTTTATATTTTATCAGCTAACATCAGCCATGATTCAGGATGCTATAAGGATTGGGAAAAAGCTCGCCGAATATCGTCTGATAGATGGAGCCAGCGGAAATCTTAGCTACAGAATAGGCTGGCAGATGATTATAACAAAAAGTGGAGTTGTTCTCGACGAGCTGGATGAAAATTCCTTTGTTAAAGTAGCCATTGGGGAGGAACACCCCCATGCTTCCTCAGATCAGATGGTTCATCAGGCCATATATAAGAAAAGTGGGTTTAAGGCAGTTCTGCACTGCCATGGCGTGTTTAACGTGGTACTTGGATTGATTCTTGATGAAATAGTTCCACGGGACTTGGAGGGACGTATGTTCATAGGAAGTCTTAAGGTAGTGGAAGGTAAATTTGGCAGCAAGGAACTGGCAAGAAAAATTGGCGAAAGCGTGGCGGAGAAGGGAATTGCTTTGGTTAGAGGACATGGAATTTATGCAGCTGGCAAGAATTTTGATGAAGCATTTAAGCTTGCTAGTTATCTAGAACACTCTTGTGAGGTCCTCTACCGTCTCAGAGTGTATGAGAAGTTGGAGAGGAACAGGTAGTCTGATTTGACCAGCATGTATTGCCAGCAACCGGCATACCGAAATAAACCCTTATAAGAAATCCTTATTACTGATGATATTTCAAAAAGTTGTTTATGAAAATTACTGGGAAGTTCTTGCTCATACTCATTGCAGTTCTCGTTGCAACTCTTTTTGCCATGTGTATAGACCAGGAGTCTCAGGGAACTCAGAAAACTCAGGATTATCAAAATTATCAGCAAAATCAAAAAGTTCAGGAAGATAAAAAACCTCAGAATCAAGAGACTCAAGAAGGCAAATCATCCAGTAAAAAACAAATTACCTTCCCTCAATTCGGCATTTTCTATTATTATCACCCTCTGTGTCCTAACTGCCAGAAAATCAAGCCCTACATAGATCTCATGATGAATGTGACCGAAATAGATGCCTGTAACGTCGGAAATCTCTCTACCTGCAGCGAAGAATCTATTGTGATGCTCAAACTCCTTGATAGCCAGGGTAAGTTCTTGGGAGTCCCTACAATTGCTGTTGTTGAGGATAACAATGTCACTCTCCTTATCGGATGGAAACAGGCTTTAAAGCTTGGAGAGATAGTAGAGAAGCATGGCATAGCCCCTCCCCCTGTTATCTACAATAACAGTACCTATACAATTCAGGAATGTGTTGATTGCCATAGTGCTAAAGGGTTAAAGCCGCCCAGCACATTCAGTTGCACCTACTGCTGCCATACAGGAGAGCAGAGTGGTTAGAAGGGTTCAGGATTGAGGGTTAATCAACTTCAGGGTTAAATCCACTTCACTGTAAACTTTGCAGTTATAAAGATGATAATCGACAGAATTAAACCCAGTAAACCCGATTCGGGTGCCCATGCTTGGTGTCCAACCAGCCAGACTGGAGCATTAAATGTTACCGCAGCGAAAATGCCTATGAGGCTGTAACTTAAGTTGTATCCGAAATGCAGACCAAAGGGGAACCAGAGCGTACTTTCGGCTTCAAGAAAACCAACACTGAGAGCAACTCCTAACACGGTAAAGGTGACGATACCCATTGCTACGAATACGGCAGACATTCCAGAATTCACCATATTTGGAAGATGTAGAAGAGCCCAAAGCAGGGATGACAGGAACATCGCCTTACTTGTTTTCAGGTTTAGGCTGAATTGCTGCAGAAAATAGCCTCGAAATACGACCTCCTCAACTGCAACCACAAGAGCAATCTTGATCACCGCTATTAGTGACGATGTTATTGAATTTGAATTAACAATAGAATTGGGGCCCCAGACAATTGTAATCCAACCGCTGGCGTTTTCCATAATAGTTAAGATGGAAGGAAAGGTAAATCCGATGAAGATTCCGAGGCATGCATAGTTTCGCCAAGAGGAGATAAAGTGGATACCTAGGTCACGTACAGAACGTCTCTCCAGCATCCACAGCCATATACTTCCGGCAAGCAGCACAGAGAGAGAAAGGGGACTTAACCACGGTTTGTGGACTGCCAAGGCTATCATCACGAAAGCAATAGAGTAGAGCACAAGTGGTTTGGGTATTCTAGTCCTGTCGGGTGTCATGATCGGGGGCTGAGACTAATATCTACAGAAATTCGACCGTCTTGCCTGACCCAAGTATTGCTCAATCCAGAGCTCATGTTCAAGCACATATTCAATTTCCCCTCCACAAAAACAAAATTCCTGAGGCAATAAGAAATGTCCCTACGATTTTTGTGAAAGCGGTGAAAATTCCCACTATGCCGAAAAGTATGGCGACAGCGGCACCAATCATCTTCGTCCTGTCAAAGTACAGGAGCAGGGTTGGTATAACTCCGAGTACTGCACCGTATATCACTGATAGGCTGACCAGAAAAAAGACGAAGCCACCAGCCCCTTCAGCATTGCTGGCAATATTTAAGAAGAAGAGGGCGAAAATTAGCTGGGCAAAAATGCCTGCAAGCGAGACTTGCCAGCTTCTTATTTTCATTATCTAAAAGGTTTACTCAAAAATAAAAAATTAACTGGCTGAATTGCTTGTGCTGTTAATGCTGTCAGCTACCTGACGTTAGCCCTTGGCAACTCCCATTGGGCGGAGTCTGGCTACCAGTGTGGATATACCAGCTCTGTGGACGACATCCACAACTTCATCACTGCTCTTGTACGCTTCCGGCGCTTCCTCAGCCAGCAGTGCTCCCTGAGTGGCCCTGACGTAGATACCCTTTCTCTCTAGGCTCTGCCTGACTATATTGCCTCTCAGCCTTCTCTTGGCAGCAGCTCTGCTCATAATTCTGCCACTTCCGTGGCATGTGGAGCCAAAGGTCTCTTCCATGGCTTTTTGAGTACCTACAAGCACGTAGCTTGGAGTTCCCATGCTTCCCGGTATGAGGACGGGCTGCCCTATCTTATTGTAATCTGTTGGAATGTCATCCGTTCCATAGAATGCTCTCGTTGCTCCTTTTCTGTGAATAATCACTTTCCTCTTCTTTCCATCTATTTCGTGCTCCTCAAATTTCGCTATGTTATGAGCAACATCGTAGATGAGGTCCATTCCCAGATCGTCCCCGCTCATCCTGAAGATCTTCTCAAAGCTCTCTCTGACCCAGTGGGTAATTATCTGCCTGTTGCACCATGCGTAATTTGCGCTTGCTGCCATTCCGGCAAAATAATCTCTTCCTTCCTTGCTGTTTATCGGAGCGCATGCAAGCTGCCTGTCTGGCAACTTTATCCCGTATTTCTTGACAGCTCTGTCGAGAACCTCTAGGAAGTCTGTACACACCTGATGGCCCAGTCCTCTGCTTCCACAGTGGATCATTACCGTCACCATCCCTTCTTCCAGTCCCATGGCCTTTGCAGCTTCATCATTGAATATCTTGTCAACGTACTGCACTTCCAGAAAGTGGTTACCGCTGCCCAGAGTTCCGAGCTGGGGCTTGCCTCGATCCCTTGCTCTCCTGCTGACCTCTTCACCTCTTCCACCAGGCATTGCTCCTCCTTCTTCGCAGTGCTCAAGGTCTTTCTCTGTGCCATATCCATTCTCAACCGCCCACCTTGCACCGCTCACGAAGATTTCATCCAACTCTTTGTCGCTAACCTTCAGTCTTCCAGCACTGCCGACTCCAGAGGGGATTGCGACGAAGAGCTCATCAATGAGCTTCTTTATTATCGGCCTGACATCATCAATTCTGAGATTTGTTCTGAGCAGCCTGACACCGCAATTTATGTCAAAGCCAACGCCTCCTGGAGAAATAACACCCTCCTCTGCATCAAATGCTGCCACTCCTCCAATTGGGAAGCCGTAACCAACGTGGACGTCGGGCATTACAAGTGAAGCCTTATAAATTCCGGGCATCGTAGCAACATTAGCAGCCTGATCAACCGCCCCCTCTTCAAGCATCTCCATAAGGCGCCGGTTAATATAAAAATAAGCCGGCACATTCATTCCTGGCTTGTAGCCTTTTGGCAGTTCCCATTTATAATCGGTAATCTTCCTGAGAACACCTTCCATTCCTCCTCTTGCCATAAAATTCACCTCCTGCGTAATTAATTGTAACTCGAATTTAATACACTTTAACCCAACTGCACCTAATTACTTTAGCCGCGTTATCAAAAAAGGTAAAACTGATATTAATCTTTTCCACATGCTGGCTGTGGAGCTGTCAGTCCTCTTCAGTGGAGAGTTCGGAAGGCGTTTCGTAGCACACCTTGCATATCCGAGAAGCTGTGCATATTTTGGAGCATGCGGGATAGATGAATGTGATTACTGCAAGGACTGGGATTTTTCCAGCAATTTGAAAATGGCTCATGAGCTGGATGAACCTAGCGCATACGGCACGTACATCGATTATGTTGATTCAATCCTTCCTGAAATCCAGCAAGCTGACATCATGGTTGCCATAAATCTGCATCCCGATATTCTTGCGGAAATTCCGGCCATTATTGCTGAGAAGGGTTACAGACTCCTGATTGTCCCTGCTGAAGATGGAAGGTGGTGCCCTCCTGGCCTGAGGGGACAGCTTAAGAGAAAATGTGAGGAATACGGATTGTATTTTGCAGTTCCGAAACCCTTCTGCTCTCTCCGTGGCGATGGTGTTGTGAAGGAATTCGTAAGACAATTCAGGCTGGGAATGCCGGAGTTTGAAGTGAAGATAGAGGGGAACAGAATCGTGGAGGCGAGGGTGATAACCTCCGACCCCTGCGGAAATGCCTATTACGTTGCCAGAAGGATGAAGGGCCACATCATTGAGAGCGTTGAAGAGTTCTGGAAAGACATCCACCAGCATCAGTGTGCCTATCCATGCATGGCAAGTATGGACAGGGATGCAGAGCTGAAAGAAGCCCCTTTCCATCTGGCTGGCTACATAATGGTGTACCAGTTCAGCAAGGCATGCGGAATAGATGCCTCAGAGTTCGTTCCGGAGTATTTCAGGAGTTATTTTGGTTGATTTGTGAGCGGATTTGACGAACCTGAAACTGAGGAAAAGACTGTCACTGCTTATTCAGTGCTCTGGCAGATACAAGCATTGCAGAGGCGACGATGAGTGCAGCCCCAACATACTGTTTCGGTGTTAGTGTTTCAGCAAGCATCAGTGCGGAGAACATGTATGCAAAGACCCCTTCAAGTGAAAATATTATGGCAGCATCAAAAGATGTTGTATGCCTTTGCAAATGATTCTGGAGCATTTTGGCCAAGAATGTGGCGAAGAACGCTGTTATGGCAATTGCAATGACAACATCGCTGTTTAACTCCATCTGCCATCTTAGGGATGCCGGAATGGCTGAAAGAAAGCCGGTTGCAAGAACCTGAGAGAAAGCAAGCTCTGTGGGGTTGAGGGATTTTGAGTAGTGAGATATCATAGCGATTTCAGCAGCGAAGAATATTGCGCAGAGGAGAATCAAAAAGTCGCCAAAAGCAGCCTCACCGTATCCGCTTATGAGATATGCACCACTCAGGGCTGTAAAGGCCAGAACTGTATCAATTCCATCGATTCTCTCCTCGTACAGCAGCAGAGATATGAGGGGTGTGAATACAACATAGAGGGTTGTTATGAAACCGGCATTGGTAGCTGTTGTGTATTCCATTCCAACTGTCTGAAATGTGTAGCCCAAGAAGACCATCAGGCCTATTTTCAGGCCATCAACACTGAGTTTTCGGGCGATGGGGAGGAAAAAGAGAGATGCAAGAAGGAAGCGGACTGTGTTAAAGGAGAAGGCTGATGAAGAGTCCAGAGCTATTTTTATAACCGGAAAGGTGAGTCCCCATATCAGCGCAACAGCAACAAGTCCTAAATCTGAGTAGAATCTTTTCATAGTGGAGCCCTTTATAAATGGTTCTCACAGGTTCTCATTCTTGAAAATCCCTGAATATGGAGTTGTGTAATCGGTGAGCTTTATGAAGACTAGCTGTACTATTCTGGCGTTTCTTTTCAGCCATAACCCATCCTCGTTATACACTACCAGTCCAACCTCACTTCGCCCTGAATAGCCGGCATCCCAGACTGCAGTGAGAACGTTGGCACCGCTCCTTACTAGCGTTGACCTCGGCCTGGCAATAGCCATGATGTCTCTGCTCAGGCTGATAACTTCATTGAGATAGGCTCTGTAAACTCCTCTGGGCAGAAACACCCAGTCATCGCTGAAGGAAATCTCCTCCACCTCGGGCAGTTTTCTTTCAGAATTGTCGAAGTCTATTCTGCCAGCCCCCTTAATCCTTCCAATGGCCCTCAGGGTGCAGTCGAAGCCGTTGGGCTGGAGCTGAGTGCTAAGATCGATGTAGTCTTTTATCAGACCCTCATCTTTTATGCGCTTGGCAATATCCTTTGCTGTGAGAACGCTACCCATTGGTAGGTCATAAAATTCAGAAAAAGGTTTGATGTCCAGAACAGGAGAGCCGGGCAAAGCATCGAGCCCCTCAACCTCAATGACATCTCCCTCTATCTTCCTGACTACCACTGCAGTCATACCAATCCTGTTCGGCCTGTAGGGACTCCGGGTGGAGAAAACACCCCTCAAAGGTTGGGACTTGTCTCCCTTTGGATGAACTTTAAGGGCTTCTTCTGCAAGATGAAACTGATAGAGAATCCAGACTCTGTCACCTTCTTTCAGGCCATCAAGTGCCGGCAGGAACTCGTTGTGGATTCGGATTCTCTTTTCGTCGATAACTTCTCCAACAGCCTTCATGCTATCACCATGTGGCTCTTCAGTATTCCTTCAGTACCTTCCTTATTCCATTTGCTCTATTATTCCATGAAGTCCACGTAATAAGCGTCCACCTCGTCATATAGCTTTAACTTTTTCGCAATGTAAACAGCCAGAATGTGGGCACAGGCTTTTTTTGCCTTCAAATTTATCTGAAAATCGGGGCAGTCGCAAAAACTGTTGTCAACAACATGCTCTTCCTCGCCAACCACCACAAAGAAGTCCCTGTACCTCTTAACTCTTTTTTCCTTGAGGTAGAAAAAAGCCTTCTCTCCCCTCTTCCCGTGATTTATTAATAGGGCTCTGTAGAGCCCGTAGTCGAGCTTTCCCCGCTCAAGCTCTTTCGCAACTTCATCAGAAATCATTCCTCTTCGCTGCTATCTATCTCACTCAGAATCATGGTTGTGTTTATCGCATCCACGCCGTCTATCCAGTTGATAATCATAAGGTCTTCATCTGGAATTTCTATGTCCTCAGGCAGCTTCTCTCCCTTGAATATCTTCGCACCCATTCTGGCAATGGCATCGAAGGCTCCCTCTATATCTCCACTTGTCTCCTTCTGGACAGCTTCCTTTAAAAGAGCCTCAAAACTCTTCTTGCTGATCTTGCCCTCTAGAGCCAGAACAGCCGATCTGGCTATGACCCTCATGGCCTCGCGAAGGTACTCAAAGACGTCGTTCTTGAATTCATCGCCCAAATCAATTCTGGATGAGATGATATCTTCCATCTCCTGAAGCTCTTTTGCTGCATCGCTTTTTGTGATCTCTCTCTCTTTAACAGCCCTTATTATGTTAACACACGCCACAACGAAGTCTTCCAGCATCTGATCGAGCACCGACAGGCTTTCCGGGTCTTCAGGAACCAACTCGGTCTCCTTGATACGCGCTATCCAGTTGTTGAACCTAGTCTCGCTATAGTAATTACCCATCCTTATCTCCCTCCAACTCTGTCAAGTCTCGCCATGGCTTTATTTATTACCTTTACCCCTCTGTTTTTTGATGGGCATTAATGGTTTCAGTTCGGTCTCTATCATTCCTATTTTGCCCCCATTTTTCAGCCCACCCACTCAACTCCGCCGTCCAGATAATTGTGCAAGAGAAATAAATTAAAGGGAACAACACTCAGACCCTCTGACAAAGCCTTGGCAAAACCTTTAAAAATCCCTGAAAAATGATTTTTTAGTGCCGTCATAATTATCCAAAGCTGCCGGGGTTGCCGAGTGGTAAGGCGTCGGTCTGCTAAACCGATGGGCTCTGCCCGCGTGGGTTCGAATCCCACCCCCGGCGTGTCTCCTTTTGGTTCAACGCCTTTTTACACTGTTTTATATGCCTATAGGATCCACTATCACCCAGTAAAAACACTTCATTAATAAAATGATGTTAAACTACTATCTCACTAGCCATGGCATTATAGAGAAAAGATATCGTTGAGGAAAGAAAAGACGAATAATCATGAGATACATCTCAACAAACGTGTATTTATGTTACACTAATATAATCAAACAGTTTGGACATTTCTTTTAAATCTTTTTGCGAACTCCCTCAAAGTCCCTGCAATTATATCCATTGATTTATACTGCTTACTTTCACCAAATGTATTTCTAGTAATAAATACCAATTCTACAATAGAGGAAATATTTTTACCGGCTCTTGAAAGTTGTCCATCAAGCACTTCTTTTAGATACCAATCCCATTTTGCTGGATTTGGTGACCTCCTGTTAATCAAGATGTAACTAGCAACAATGGGTGCAAGATCAGGTCTCAACGAATAAACTCTTGTATTTTTTTCTGCCGAAATTGATTCTAACCCTTCCCAAACGCTCGGATTTTCCACTATCCTATTAAAAACATGTAGTGCTGCATCCCCTGTCACTTTCGCGATAGGGGTTTTATCTCTCGAATATAACGTTAATTCAGGTCTCTTTTTTTCCTTAAGCATGAGGTAATAATCTGGTGTTACATCCATTCGATTCACCTCCAAGAAATTAGATAAAGAGCATACTTGCTAAATTTAAGTGTTCCCTCTTCCGATGGATGTGTAACATAAAGGACATTACTCCTTTCTATAACGTTGTAGCCATGATCTGAAGTTAATAGGATGCTACCGTACTTAGTGGTTAATTGTAATACTTTCTCAAATATCTTTTCAATAGGAACTGCTTGAATAAAATCTCTAACATGAATGAATGATGAAGCATGTACAAGTCTATCGAAATAAGACAATTTGTCATTATAGGTTGCGTTAAAGCGTTCAGACAGTAATTCGGAAAATTTCTTGATCGTACCAAACTCTCCGAGCTGCTTTGTTAAATAACTAGTCACACCACCAATATTTACAAAATAAATGTTAGGAATAGTTGCATTTAATTTCTTCTTTTTTAGTCCTGTTAAAATCGTTATCACCTCTATGGGTGAAAAGCAGTCAATTACATAGACGGAATCGACCCCATCTATTTTCTTTTTAAGCTGCTTAATCACAAATTCGAGGTCAGAATACTCAACTTTTACTTCAAGAGCACCCAACAATTTTCTTGCAACCCTCACACCTTCGAAAAAGGGGTCAAATAGTATTCTCTCGTAAATGGTTGTTAAGTCCGGAATAGAGGTTTTCAAAAGTAAGACCTTTTCGCTTTCTTGTATACCAAAACCGGCTCTCAAAAAGGTTGCAAATACTAGGCGGTATATCTCCCCGATTTCAGCATTGGGAAAACTCTGGTCGATTATTTCTGAAAGTTCATCAGATATGGCTGATATCATTCTACCCGTGCAGATTTGAGATATTGAGCGATTTCCTGTTTTTCAACACTTCTATTTTGCAAGTGAAGCGTTAGTTCGGGAGCGGATTTGAACCTCTTTGCTAAGGCAAGGATAAATCTCATTATCACATCTAAGTCCTCCCTTTCGATTTTACCCATTTTTATGTCTATATTAAAGTCTTTAAAATTCATTGCTATACGTCCCCCTTCAATGAACCTTTCTTTCTCCTGAACGAACCTTAAGACATCACTTATACACTTTTCATCTGCTATTTGATAAATAATTTTCTTTGCATAATCTTTTTCCTCTTTCTCCTCTTTTACAGCAAACTTCAGCATGTATTCGTCATCCGGGGTTGTTAGCTCATGTAATGATTCAATAACAAACCTGTATTCCCCTTCTGTTTTTGGTAAAGGCACTTCAAATGCTAATTCCACACTTTCTCCAGTCTCTAATTTCCCAGCAGGATAAGATTCTATGAGACTTCCATCATCCGCATTCTTTATCCTTACTATGCAGTTACCAGTTGCACCCTCATTAATTACTTTTACCGATACCTTAACGATTTCACCAGGGTCGTAAAACAGCTTATATGGGGAGTACGAAACTTTTAATATCATTTTTGGCTCTTTTGGATGGTATTCAAATCTAATTTTCTTATCAGAACGATCGACTTTTATCCTGACTACTTTATCTGGGAAGTCAATGATTTTGTTATTTAGTTTGTTAAGTGCCTCATTGGCGAGATCCACATTAATAGGCAGAACACCATAATTACCCACTATGAAGTTTTCAAATACTTCCTCAAGACTTATGTATTCCTTCCCATTTTCTGCAACGACTTCAACTATTTTTTTGTATATAACATCTCTAAGCGCTCCTGCATTATCTTCAAAGCCTACTATACTGAGAATTTCCTCTAAAAACTTCCCAACAATGTTTGAGTACTCTTCAAGTTTTCCTGCGGATCTACCAACCAAGTGTTTAATTTTCTCATCTTTCTTTTTATAGAATGCATCTGATGAAGTATAGCATTTCTCCTGAACCTTATAGTAAATTGGTTTTTCATAGATTGATAAGATGCTGGCGATAATCTCTCTACCATTTCTAATCTGCTGCTGATTTGCAGAATTCCTTGCATCCCTAATCTGCTGTTGAATGGCTATACTAAGCTGCCTCATAATATTTTTCTCGTCTATTTCTTCTCGTTTTCTAATAATTTCTTGTCTTATCTCCTCAGAGTACTTCTTAATAACTTCTTGTTCTTCTTTCAGGTAATCTAAAAATCGTGCTGTTGCTGTGTAATCGATGAGAGTATCAACGGCAGTCTTTAGCTTAGATGTATTTGGCAATGCAACGATTAAAAACGGCGGTCTGTTCACTTCATTAAGAAGTTCATTTATTCTTTTCGTTATTTCATCCAAAACTAAGTCATAACCTCTTAATTCTATTGCGTTGAAAAGCTGCAAATCCCAAGGTGGGATAAGGACTATGTTAGGTTTATCAAATTCCAGAGACTGTAAGAATTTTCCTGAGACCAACGACTCAAAATCCTCTGTTACAATTCTGCTTTTATTTCCACGCAATCTTAAAAAGATGCCATATAATCTGGAGTTCCGGAGGTAATTCGGAACCCCCATTTCCTCAACTTTCTTCCTTTCCTCTATAATATGGGATTCCCTAATGCTAAAGATATGTTTTATTACTGATGGGAAGTAGTATCTGTCTCCATTTAAAGTCCGCTCCACTACCCTTGCACTTCGGATTTTTAATTCTGTTAAGGCATTTGGATATGATTCGAGGATATCGTTGACTTCATCACTTTTTGTTGTAGAGATGATAGATGCCTGAATATCTTTAACTGTAGTTCCATATTTTTTACTTTTTTCACCAAGTTCTATTAAAGCTAAAATATTTGAGGTTGTACCCTTTGATAAAATAACTTTGCTTATGACGTCAACAACTTTAGGATTGTTTGAGGATTCAATTGCTTTAGAAATATCGGAAAGAATCGAGAACCACTCGATCTGGGCAGCATCATCAAGAGTGTCATGTAATGAAGCCTGATTTAGGCTTAAAAATCTAACGCCTAGCGTAGGGACTTCTGGCTCTGAGATCAATGCAGATTTTGCAGCATCTTTTAATATACTGATAACGGTTCTAACATATTCAGTTCTTGGAAACTCCGATAGATCATGAACTTTCCTAAGTAAATTTGAAAGATCCGGAGAGAGAGGATAGTACTGCTTGATCTCTGATAAATAATTCTGAAGTTCTGTCTCATCATCAAAAACTTGATATTGTCTTAGAATTGACTCAATGTAGTCTATAACAGAGTTCTTTGCTTTTTCAATATCGCTTATAGTTCTAAAAACTCTAAACTTTGCAATTTCTATGTTTTGGCGTGGGCTAACTTGCAATGGGGTAGCTTCTAAACCACCTGTGTACCTCTTTAACCGTTCCCTCAAGTCAACTTCTATTAATGTTTTTAACCCCTCAATCTTCTTCGAAAAACTTTCGTCATCTGCATAGTACTTGATTTTACCATCAAGAGAACGCAAATCTTGCTCAGCTAAAGCATATACTATAACCAAGGATACCCCGATTCTCTGCAATTCTTCTGCTGCTGAGGATAAGAAGCTTATAAGTTTTCTTGCATCATCTATCAGCTCATCATTTTTCTGATCTTTTGCTGTATCTATTCTTTTAATTATCCCATAGCCGAGTTCATCGATAAGCAGAAGGATTCTTGGCATTTTTCCATATTTTTTCAACTCCTCGGCAAATCTTACAAAAAAAGCAATGAGCTCTGAGGGATTATTTGAAAGTTTGTATTCATCGTGAGTTTCGAAGAGGTTTATTAGAGTCCTTATCATCTCTGGATCCTTGTTGAAGGTTACATCTTTAGCATAGGCTTTAAGAAGCTCTACAAGTGTCTTCAATGGAGGCTCTTTATCACTAACATCACATGCAAGTACAACAGTTTGTCGAATCAGCTCTTGTTGTGGGATTAATTCAGGAGGCAATCCATCTAATTCACCCTTGCTAAAGATGTGCCATAGTATTATCATAGAATGGGTTTTACCAAAACCAAAGCCTTTAACCAGTGGAAATGGAGTTGTACCGGGTTTAGACAGTCCATTAGCAACGCTTTTTACAAATAGCTTAAGTGGATCGGTAAAACAAGTGTTCTCAAAGACATATTTAGCATTGCCAAATCTTGTAGGATGTTTTGAACCCAAACTTCTCATTACTGCAGCATGAAGGCTTGGAGTAAGTTCTTCTGGTTCATCAATCTCCAGATTGAATTTCACCACTTCTCCTATTGGGATCATGCTATCACCCTAAGAAGTCATCAAGACGAGTTAAAATTCTGCCTTTCGGTTTGACCTCTATTTGGACATCTCCTACTACTAAATGTGCTAAAGTCTCTGATATAATTTTACGTAGCTGCTCTGGCTCAACCTTAGCCAATCCCTCCAGATCTGAATCTGGAGCAGTTGCAAGCAATACCAACGCTAAGGCTGCATCAAATTCAATTTCATTTAAGTATTCTGCAAGGTTTTCATTTTCGGCTATTTCTTTAGCTCTTACAGCTGGCGTTCCACCAGTTATTGCTGCAAGATATGTCAGATAAATGGCTCTTCCGACAGGTGTTTTTAGGAATGTTTTAATATCTGTTTTTATCTTTCCAGTTGAATAATCTTTCACATAAAGAAGTTTAAATATACTATTCTCTTTTTTAATCAATCCAGCTTTCGAGAGACTTTTTTCGTCATATCCACAGAGTTTTGAAACCATTTGCGTAAAATCAAAGCTAAGCAAGAGGGGGTCGTCATACAGGCTTCCGTCCATCTTCACATGAGATATCATCCATAGGGAGAGGTAGGAACGAGAAGATGCATCCAACAGCAACCTTTTCTCAATTTTTTCAGTTAGAACAGATGATTTTTCTTCTTCAAATCTAATATAACCAGTCTTACTAAATATTCTGTTTAAGAGAGGTGCAAAGAACTCCCTTATGGCTAAAGTTATGGCCGGGGAGTAAAGCTCGTTGAATTTAACATCGAAAGGTAGCTCGTATTTAGTAATAACGCTCATCGCTGTGCTGAAGACAATGGCGATGGCATCTGCAGTCGTTATGTCGAGATCTTTGATCAGATTCCGGGCATCATCGACAGCTAATTTGACGGTATTTTCAAATTCCTCATTAATCAGCAGGGATTCAAGGACATCTGTGCTTCTTATTCCAGTTAGTAGCTTTCTTTCTCCTTTCTTAGCCACTATGGCTAAGGTAACTTGTTGTGCTACCTGATTTACCTGTTTTTTGTATCGAGTTGGCATTTCTGTATACAGCGGGTAAACCTTTGGAACTACATAGTTTGACTCATAGATGGACTCGCCAACTGTTTGCCAAGCTTCTGCTTTGGGATGGGTGAACCAGAGAATGAGGTAGCCATCATCTTTGAGCACCTTGTAAGTCTCTTTAACGAATTTTTTGAAAAGTTGGTTAAACCTTTCATCCCCATTTCCTTTCCTTGCAACCACTTCTTCATCTCTTGGCAGTGTTGGATTGCTGTAATCCCAGTTTTCAAGTTTTGAGTCCTTGAAGAGGATGGGTAAAACTGGCATTAGTGCTCTTCTTAGAATTGGCCAAAATAGTTCGCTTTTGTCGCTGTAAATTACCTGCTCGTAGTATGGTGGATCGACGTTTATCACGTCGATTTTCTCGTCTATTATCTTTGATAGCTGTGTTGCATCGGCTTGGTAAATTTTAACGTTGTTGTTTGGATTTTCTTTGAATTGGTCAGTTAGGAATCTTAGTACGGGAAGAATTCCGCCAGTAGTCTTTCCGTATTTTCTTTTTTCTGCTATTTCCGGTTCAAGTGCCCATTCTAAGCTTCTTTTTGGTAAAGTTACAACCATTTCTACGTATTCAGCCCTGAAGTCCATCGTGCTCTCCCCTCTAAGAAAAGGTGAAATATTTGCGTTTCCTCTATGCCAGGTAGTCCCAAGCATATTATAATTGGCAATTTTATCAATTGCAAAGACAATATAAAGCATTGCCGCGATCCCAAGCTCACCTCTCTCGTTATACAGTTCCAAAGCCCTCTCTGCAACGTACTTTGAAAGTTCAGCTAAAACCAGAAGTTGTCTCGGGTTAAAGAGCATGTACCATTTCGGCTTAATTTCGTCACCCACTAGATTTCTAAAAGTAGAGACCCATTGATTTTCTTCTGGAATTTCATCTAACGGAATGTAACTCTGAAGCTCGAAAATTTTGTTCGATAATTCCTTAAAGGCGTTTATGAGCTTCTTTCTCTCTTCTTCATCGTGATAAATAGCATAAAACTGGTTACCAACCTGTTTTACTAATGGGATATGGATTTCAAGCATCTTTTCTTCAAGCCCATTTGTAGGTTCCAAATCTTCAACGACTCTCTTTATTAGATTGGCATGTTCTTTAAACCACCTTGCAAATGCATGGTCATTTCCTCTTCCTCTGAGCTTGAATAACTGGTTGCAGTAGGGACATTCGGCAAAAACATCTCCTTTTTTCTTTACTTTTTTAAGTCTCCAATTTTGTGGCACATCTGTTGTTTCGACTTTGAACGTCTTATTTTCTTTATCAAATTCTATTTTCAGAAATCTATTTTTGAAGGACTCTTTTTTTGTTATCTCTGGGAAAATACCAGCTACTGGAATTAAACCATTGCAGTGAGGACATCTTACACCTCTCGCAAAAATGTAGTTTTCAGCATCACTATAAAAACCACCCAAAATTTCCTTAGCTTTCTCAATAAAATCTTTGGCCTCCTTTAACGCTAAATCAAACAATTCTTCACCATACTTTGCAGGAAATTCTACTGTGGCTTTTAGAATGAGGTACGCCACAGGATTGTAATCAATAGCAATCGTTCTAAAGCTAAGCCTCGCAGCCTCAACAGGAATTGAGCCTCCACCAGCCATTGGATCGAGAACCGTAATGCCAGATGGGTCAATATACTGACTAAGCTTTCCTATATGGGGTTGTGACATATAAATTACCTTTGGTCCCTTTTTACTCATTTTAATCTGATACAAACCAACGATTTGTTCGAATTCTTCCTCGCTAAAATCTTTTCCATTAACTTCAGCAGGTAATATTGCCGCCGTAGTCAATACTCTCGCCAATCCAGCTGGTCTTCTGGCAAACCACGTGTGGATGTTGTGAACCTTTGGATATGTTATTGAGCCTCTGCCAGCCTTGTAACCAGCTTCTTTGACTCCTATTTCATTAACCGCAACAAGATCGAACCCTTTCTCAATAAGCCTCATTTACTCACCTTCTCCAACCATGCCTTTAAACACTGAGCATAAGGTCCAAGACCTCCGCCACTTATGTATGTACCCTCTGCATTGGTAATTTTTTCAATATCACCAATAGCTTTTCTAAATTTCTCCCCAAGGCTACAAAGACTTCATCATACTCTTTTTCAAAAATTTTCTTTAAAAATTCGACATTCCTCTTCACGACCTCTTTAGGCACATCTTTTGGCCCAAATCCACTCCAGCTATCCTCTTTTGGCTTCTTGTAAGGCAACTGATCTTCAGCCCAAACTAACTCCAAATCTTCGGTAAGAACAAGGACGTCTACCTTATCTGACTTCAAATTCCTTCTAAGAACCCTGTATAGCACTCCATCGTATCTTTCGATAGCTGGTAGAGGTTTAGCATCGCTCTTCCTTCTGTAGCTTGGAGGCATGATGAGTAGTTTTCTTGACATCAATTTCGCGTAATCGATTAACTTAATTAAAGTTTCTTTCTTGCTTGCCCTTTATCATAAACTGAAAATACATATCTTAAACCACCTTTACTAATCTTTTCTAAGAAAATTTTAATATAGGATTATTGCAAATCAGATTCAAAAGCATTATGGTGGGCTTATGCCCCTAACTCCTGAAGAAAGAAGACGTTTGGTCGAAGAGTTGTTATTAGGTGAGGTTATAGGAGATATTAGAAGCGTCCCAGTTAGTGTGTCCAAAACCCACCTCAAACTCGAGAAAGACATTGAACCTAAATCTTTACTCAAACAAACTGCGCAGTTTTTGGAAGAGTATCTGTACACAAAAGACCCCAAAAAACTGAAAGAAGGCTTTACGGAACCAATTGTAGATGAAAATGAAATGGAGGTTTGGTATTTTAAGCAAAGCCCAAGAAAAGTCGTCATCCCGAAGGTCAAGTATCTCGATAAACAGTATATTAGTGATGTACTTCCACCAAATAGAGTCTATTTGTATGTAAGAGCAAATAGAAACTTAGTCGAAATCTATAGATTTGGTGGAAATGACGAATTTGCAAGGAAAGCAATTGATAAGCTTTTAAGATCTATAAAAAAAGCAGTAACATCATCATTTGAAACTATTCGACCTGGTTTTTCTCCTTCTGATATGTATGAAATTATGAGGCGATTAGGTTTGATAACATACATTAACGTTGATCCAATGGATAACGAGAAATTCTTTAAGGCAATAGAACGGGGATCGGGTAAGAAGCCAGTTTTAGAATATGCTGTCTCTGAAATTATGATAAAGGGGTATAAAATCACAAACTCCCCGAAAATTAGAGAGATATTGAGAGAAGAGAAGATAAAAATCACAGAATTGATTGGTGATATAAAATATCAGGGAAGAAAAATTAAAGTTTGGGTTAAAGATAGCGGAAAAATAACCTTCTTCCTATCCCCAACCATTGCAGGAACAGACGACGAGGATGAAATAAAAAAGTACGGTATTGACCTCTATGAAGAGCTCTCAAGGATCGAGGAGATGATGGAAGGGCCGATAGGCCTTGCAAAATGGGGTATAAAATGACAGTCAATTGGAATGAGTATTTTAAGAAAATCCTTCCAAATCTTTCTTCCATGAATTCGGTAATAGAAATTCTGAAAGCCGTAAAAGAGAGCGGAAGATACGAGCTTTTACAAATAATATTTCCGAAAATTAATGGCATTATCGGTCATCTTAAATTTGATGATTTGCCCTCAGATGAAGTTTTTCGTAAGATTATTGACCTTCTAAGTGATTTAGATCTAGAGGAGTTGTTAGATGTCTGTGCAGAATCAATTTTTGGCAACATCATCTGGCTCAACATGTTATGTGAAAAGGAAAACATAATCACGAACTCCAATATACATACTGTATTAAAAGTTTTAAATCTTAAAAAAATAGATGACGTGTGCTTCTTTCAACCCAATTTTGGAAAGAAAATCTTCCTACGCATCAGTGAAGGGATTAATTTGCCCAGAAATGAACTAAAAAAGGTCATAGATTCTTTGCTTATTTTATTTAGATTAGATCTATTAGAGAAGGACAAAGAACTTGTAGACTCATTCAGAACTCTCTACCTGGAGACAGATTTGCCAGATTCAAGAAAAATTCTACGTGAAATTGAAATAATTCTGGAGTCAGACGAGAGTACACTTATCAGTGAATACAACTCTATTTTCGGAGAGCATGTTCAGAGCATTGAAGAAGTTAATTGGAAACAATTTTTTGATTACTTAGTTGAAATAAATTGTCCTGTTTTCTTCGAACTCTCGAAAGTAAAGGTTGAAGGAGACAAATTTTACAATGGAAACTTCTTCGTATTGGTCTATAAGGACTTATCAGGAAATCTGAAATTATTGAAGCCCTTTTCCCGAATAAAGGTAGATAAAGTCCAAAAAATATTGGATATCAGCAGAAGTATTTGGGCTACTCCACCTGTAAGACCTGGAAAGATACTTTTGGAAGACATTTACTCTTTTAGGAACATCAGATTAATTTCAAGAGAAAATGCTTCAAAATTCATTTCGAGGGTCATAGACCTCAGTGAAGATGAAATAGAAGAAAAACTAAGAAAAATTGTAGGAGACATTGGCTCAACACCACATACATCCACAGAGGTAGTTGACTACTACACATACAATTTGAGAATAAGCAGTGAGGAGGATCTTAGAGAAGCTGGTGTAATAATAAAAGGAAAATCATTTGGTAAGCAGATTACACTAAAAAATGTGGCAAATCAAATTATTAAAGCTGTAACAAATGATAGATTTGACCTGATAATCCTAATCCACATACCACAACTTGCAGATGACGTTAGAATCCACTTTGAACGACTATGTTTGCAATTTAACAAAATGTATGCTATAATTGGTCCAGAAGACCTAACCAGATTGTTTTTAGCGTATAATGTTATTTAAGACGAATAAACATAAATATCAATAACTACTACTTAAGAAGATGCATTGATCTAAGCTAGTAGTTCGAACCAATCATTTTGTTTTTACCTCTATGGGTTTTTCGCATCTTGAGTTAGAACACCTCAAAATTTTCAAATCACGGTAATAATTGATAAAACGCCCGCATTCTGGGCAGAGAAATGCCTCGTGGAGTTCTTTGACACGATTACAAAAACTTTCTACTTCGTCAATAGAAACGTTTTCAGCCAGTATATTATTGTGGGAAAGGAGATTTCCCATAATTATCATTAGATCTAAATTTTTGAATCTTTCGAAAACATGTGCTTTGAACTGTTCATCTTTTATTAACTCCTTAACTCGTTTTTTGGCAGGATCATAGAGGTCTCCCACCGTATATCTTCCAGAACTCTTAAACGGCACAGGAGCCTGAGTTAGTTCACAAATTCTCTCAAGAAGCCATTCAAGATATTGCCTTCCCTCATTCCCCGCCCCAATCTTATCTCCTGAGACAATTTTTTCCTGTATTCTTTCCCACCTTGGCTTATAAGGTCTGATTATCGGTCCCGTGTCAACGCTCCAATCGACTATACTCAAATTCTTAAAGTTACCTTCTACGCCGTATGCCCTCTGAGCTGCACGTAATTGTTCATACCATACGCCATCGTGGGTAGTTATAATAAGCTGTTTATCTCCGAATTCCTCAATCAACAATTTGCAGATATTTTCTCTATGCCTTGCATCCACTGTGGTGACGACATCGTCTAAAACGATTAAAGAACAACTCTCATTAAACTTTTTCACAAATGCGAGAAATATACACAAACCCAGTGAGTCAAGGTGACCCTCACTAGTCAACGCTCTGGGATCTTCCTTTTGACCAAAAGATTCTATTTTGAGTTCTGTACTCGCTCTTTTACCAAGCGCCACTATAAGTTCGATATTCCTGTGGGGTTCGTTTGGATGAAGCAATGAGTAAAAACGTTGGATATCCCCTTGTATAGAATGGTAGATCTCCTGAACCTTCTGTTTTTTAACCTGTGAAAAAGTGGAATATATTTTCTCGGCAAGTTCGTAGAATTTTCTATAGTCTGCAAGTTCGGAGCTGAGCTTAGAGATGTCTTTAACTTTAATCTTTACTTGTTCAATCAAACTGATGATCTCCAACAGTTTTCTCTCTTCCTCCGTAAGCTCCATCTCTTCTAGTCTGGTTTTACATTTTGTCAGTATGGAACTTAACAATGTGTTGATTTCCTCTTTTTGCTGGTTAAATTTCTGAACTTGTATCCTATTTCTAAGTTCAGTAGCAGTTTCAATTTCACGCATAAAACTCCTCAGAAAATCAACTTTCCTCGGCAATTCACTTTTTTCCTCAGATAGTTCTGTGAACGGGTCGATTTTAGTTAGTATGGATTGCAATTCGTCGACCAACATTTCTAATTTCCTCTTTACCTGAACAGAAATTTCTCGAATCTCTGAGGCTCTTTCGGAAAGGCTACGAAGAATTCTGAGGCGCTCATGGAGTTTCGAAAGTAACCTTTCTCGATCAATTCTTTGTTCACATAGAGGGCAAGTGTCTCTCTTCTCTTTTTCTAAGATACTTTTACCCACTTCAAGTAGCTTGGATTCGAGCAAACTTAATTCGGAGAGATCAAAACCTTCTACTAAAAGCTGTTCTATCTTTTCATTGAGGTTTTCGAGTTCACCCACGACATCGTCTGGTTTCAATAAAGTTTCTAACGTACTTTTCACATCTTTTAACGTTTTAATTACCTCCATATTGACATCCTTCTTTATGGCCTTTAGTATTTCCTCAGAAACAGCGTCAAAGTCCTCAAAAGCTTCAATCTCGGGTAAGTTAGCCTCCCTTAGTATTTTATTTAAAGCCGGTAATATCTCCTCAATCTTTGTTATGGTCTCTCCCAAGCTTCTGGAAAGATCGGCAAACAGTGTGTCAATCCTACTCTCTATAGATTCTACCTCGCCCCTCAAATTATCACGAAGCCGCATCATTTCGAGTTCTATTTCATCCAGCCGTTCTATGCCGATAATACTCCCTATTGCTCTAAAACGGTCTGCAGGCCGGCTCATAATAAATGCAAGAATCTGCGACCTGCGTAGGATGAAGGTTCCTTTTTGAGTTACCTGGAAGTAATCCTTAAACTCCTCGGGTGGGGCTGGAGCTGAAGTAAAAGTTCTCGTCAAAGACACGTTACCCGGATTAAATGTTATTTCAATTCTCACATCTTCCGGACTGTAATGTACATGAGGCCCGTGCCGTTGTAAGGATAAACCCTTCACCCCCTCCAGATGAAACACTTTCCCTGTAAAGAAGAATTCAATAGCATTTACTATCGAGCTTTTCCCCGTTCCGTTTTCCCCCCGTATAATGACACTTTTTCCATCCAGTTCCAGCTCTAAATCTGGAATTCCCCTGAAAGCGTGAATATTTATTGCTTTAATCGTTACTGGCATCATTATACCCCCTTTTTATTACTTCAAAGATTCTCTCTTGAGATACTTCACCACTTTCCAATAATTCCTTCAATTTCTCAATAATAGAGCTAGGAATAGCTTCATCCTCACTTAATTTTCTAAAAAACTCCTCGAATATTTCCCCCTGAATTCCCATTCTATCCCCACCCTGTTGATCAGCAAATTCATCTGTTTAGCTTTTAAACTCTTTAATTTCCTCTCCTCTTTACCCCGATTCTAACTATATTGATTCTTTTGGCACGATATGGCATATTATGGATCATTTACAAATTTATTTTTTGTCCCAATTTAGATGATATGTAAATTTTATATTATCTCTAATTTAGGTGAGATGTAGGCATCTACACATACTTTTTATCTCCTCTTGAATTTTGCAAATAGCCGCTTCTTCAACAATCCTTTCCTTTATTCCTCATCGAGAGTGCAATCAAAATGTTGCGATAATTTACTTTCAACTATTTTAAAACTGAAATTCAGTAGTTTTTCAGAAGTTGGTTTGTCAATGGCCTCTCCCTTATGAACGAATCTGTTTCTTTTGTTTTTCAGATCTATCAGCAATTCATAACTCTCATCATCCAATTTTCCAGCCAAATTTAAGGTCTCCAGTATATGATCTGTTCCCCATTGAACGGGATTTTTGAGTTTCCTTTTCCTATCACCAATAACTTGCCGCTCTTTAATAAAATCCTCCCAAAGTTCAGACAAATACCTCTCAACAATTAACCAGTTGATTATGAAGGAGTGGGAATACTCTGAGTTAGCATAATGTGTGTAACCTTCTATCAGGAAAATCAATAACTCAGCCAGCTTTTGATCTCTTGCCACAATTTCGGCTTTATTCAAAATCTCTTCTATAGTCTCTTTAGGTACCTCTTTCCGTATGTAATAGAGAGTATCTCTCCTCCTTTCCATAAGGAGAGACCTCAAAGACGAGAACTGCCATGTGGTTGCGGTAATAGTTAAAGAGTCAGGATCTATCTTTATGTCAGCCAATTCCAGCTCCCTTGTAGACAGACAATCAATACCAGATATCAAGGCGATACCAAAGATCGTGTTAAGAATTCGAAGAGCTTCACTCTCATCTTCTGCTTCCACCCCCACAAAACCATCTGAATATACAACGAGCTTTTTGCCATTGAAATCGAAATCCAGTATTTTTGAGGGTGGCGGGTATAGTTGGCCAGAGAGCCTATCCCTAAAAGTCGTTTCAGGAGTCTCGCCAATCCAGATGGGCGGGTAGAAGTGGGCACCATAGCCCTTTATTTTAGGTTGAGGTTGGACTTTCTCTTGAACAGAGTCAGACTTGACCTTGCTGATCCTGACTCTTTGCTTAGCATCTTTGATAATCTTATTCACGAAATCCGCATAATCAAATTCGTCCACCCTACCCCTTACGCACCAGAACCAGCTGTTGCTATCTATAACCATCCCGCCCATGTGTTTTGTTTTGAATTCGGTGAAAACGGAGTCCTTGATTAAATTTAGAAAACCACTAAGTCTGGTTGCAAACACATCAGAGCGCTTAACTTTACCTGTCTTTGCGCCATAATATAGCGAATCTTTCGGTATTGGTTTCCTCCATCTCGGCTCGTTCATAATTTTCTCCATTTCGTTTATGAATTCGTGGCCATGGTAAGGCCCATTAATTATGATCTCCTTGTCAGGTCTGTCAGGATCGTGTGAAATGGCGATAATTTGGTATTCTAACGGTTCAGATAACCAGAATACTTCGATCTGGCATGGAGGGCCATAGTAATCAGCTTTAGTTATGAACGACCTTTCTTCTTCGCTCAATTTATCAAACTCGGTTCTGAACAACTCGATTAGTCGTATAAACCAGGTTCGTATTTCATGTATGGTTTGTTTGCTCTCGGATGTCATATTCTCATAACTCCGAAACCTCTCCCAAAATCTGGTTTTTGACATTAATAATCGCTTTCATGACCTTATCAATTCTCGGCGCCCATTCATCAATCTTGAAACTAGGATACCTATTTACCCAATCTTCAGGAAATCTGAAGTCTGCTTTTTCTAGTTCTTCCTTCAACAATGTCGCAACCTTAGCGCCAATCTCGCTTTCAGATAACCAGCCAAAATTTAGCTGTAGGGTGCCGTTTGAGAAAACAGTATAGATTGACCTTGTACCCAACAATGGGTGTTTCGCGTTGAAAGACCCTTTGGCGAGACCCGTTCCCCAACCCAGTATGAAATTTTCTCTTGAGAATTCGTAGAAAGCCCTTAGAATCTCAAAATCTTCTTCACTTAACCTATTTCTTGCGTCATCAAAGAAGCTTTGTTCGTCCCAAGTTTTTCTACGTGGCGACGTTTTTATTCTTGTATATTCCATTCCAAAGATCTTTGGTATCACGATATCAAAATCCCCATACCTATAGAACTCCAATTCAGCAGCGAAGATATCAAACTTGGAATTCTGATTTAGGTAGAGCAATATGTGTTTTAAATCCTCAGGAATCGTGTCCATCAGAACGACAAATATGAACCTTCCTTCAGCCAAGTTCTGTTTAATACCGCTGATAATGGAATCGACGTACTCCTTTCCAAATTCTGCCTCTAACTTCTGCGCTAAACCTACTCCCACCTGTTTTTCTAGCACTACATTCAAATCGTTCAAAAATTTATCAGGGTTTGTGGAGTACTTTGCCCACAAGCCTGCGCCGTATTCGAGTAGCTGGGCAATGACGCGCTTTTTATCGGGATTTTTGTAGAGTTTCGTTTCTATAATGTAAATATCACCGTCCTCGTCAATCCCTATAACATCCATTGAGCCAGTGGATTGACCAATATTGACTGAAAACTCTTTAACGAGTGTAACAAACCTTTTATCTTCTTTAATTTCTGAGATTGGTATAATTTCCGGGTTGCTGTGTATGTAATCTTGGAGATCTTGCTCTAAACTAATCTTTGATTTTTCAAGTGCTTTCAACACCTTTCCGTTCTTAGACACGATAACAACCATTCTAAACACCCCTATCTCCAACTTTGGCTTAATATCTGCTCTCAACTTTCCTTAAATGTACATTCGCATCGAATCGACTCTAACTTCCAATTTTCCTTGTTTCCATAACTCGTGTGGATTCTCGAGAGCAAAAAATTTCGGCTCTTTTGTTCCAACTTTGTGGACTACATAGATGTAATAGCTGCTACCCTGGCTCGCAGCGAACTTCCATTGATTTAGAGAAATTTCAAAGAAGTCTTTATTATCTTTAATCGTTGATTTGACCTCAATATATTTTTCTTTACCCTCTCTTACCAATTTGATATCATATTCCTTCATTGCATCTTCTTTGTGATTTAACCAATGAATCTCTGCCAAAATCTGTCCATGACGCTTTAACACAATCTTGCCTCCATCGTCAAGTTCTTCAATTTCTGCATCTTCGTATTTTTTCAGCAGATCCTCCTTAAGGTGAAGAAATACAAGTTCTTCACCCATACGGCCAACTTTTTTCCTATTTTCTTCACTCAAAGCACCGTATCTTTTACTCGATGGCTGCTCTATAGCATCTCTACTTTCGTGCTTAGTGGATAGGAATTCTATAAGTTTTACATCACCCTTCGGGCTTTCATCAAATTCTTCAGTTGGTTTTATGTATGTCACAGGTATCGAACTAACATCCACCTCACTCGGCTCGCATTCTGGTTTCCACACCTCACGTGATTTTTCTTCAACTTCCAGAAGCACACTAAGTTTAACGCTTTCATCAGATTTGTCAGCTTCCCAAGTATCTTCAACTGTTGACTCAATGAGTTCACTTTTTTGTTCCGATGGTTCGACGATTTGAATGCCCTCTTTTTCAGAAGGTCTTGCCCCCTCAGCTGGCCTCTTTTGTCTCTCTTTTTCCCCTCCTCGCAATGCAACTTCAAGAGTTTGTTCTTCAACGTGTTCAGACGACCCTTCTGTGCCATAAATCGCTTTTACATCGTCAATGTGCGACTTTAACACATTTTCAACCTCTTCTTGGGTTTCTACACTATATTCAGCCGATTCAGATGGTGAAGGTGTCATCTCAACTACTTCTGCAGGTGTTTCACTGATTTGCCCGCTGATTGATGTATCTTCAGTTAGTTCTTCAGTGGACACTGTTGGAGCCCCCTCTTCTAAATCAAAAGGAGGTTCCTCGACCTTCTCAATTCCCTTACTGAGCAGAAACTCCTTAACGTATTCGATTGGTCTGTCGAAGCAGTTACTAAATACCTCATCAAAATCCTTGAATGTGGACAAGTACTTAGACAGAGCATCTTTTATTTGGAATAACGCTGAGTACTCATTCCGCGCTTTTTCGTCTTTGATGTATATCGTATTTCTAGATTCATCGTAAGCAGCTGTTATTTCGACCCCACTGGTTATCTTTTCCCCATCAACTTCGTATACCATTTTAATTTTCTTCGCCTTTTTGACCTTTATTCCAAGGATCCTTGAGCAGAGGTCCTTTATTTTGTCAGTATCGATATCTAGCTTGCTCCTATAGTTCCAGATGGCAAAAACCAGAGATTCCTTTTTAAAGTCTATGTCGTAATCTTCTTCCCCTACTGGTATGCACTTGTATGTACTTATTTCTTCAATATCTGTAAGTTCCTTGAGTAAGACCTCATAAACTGAACCCTTGATGTTTCTGTCCCTTAGTCTCCCCGGAGTTCTAAGCGTCTTCTCTTTAATCTCTAGTAGTAAATTGGTGGCAATATCCCCATTTAAACAGTAGAATTCAATATCGGACTTTAGCACAAACCGGTGATTCAGATTTAACAGCTTGTCTGTATTTAAAATCTCGTTACGAACTTCATAGCTATCGGCGTTCAGGTATACATTCAAAACGAATGCGACTTCGGCATCGCTCAGAGGTTCTGTCTTTTCTAATAACTTGGTATAATAATCGATGAAAATCTTTGGGGGGATAATTTCTGGAATTCCAAGGACTTTAACGAAGAAATCCCTGAACCTTTCGCCGTAGTAGTCTTTAAGGGGCGTAATCATTTTTAATATTGTCTCCCGCTGTTGCTTTTTGCTAAACCCCTCCTCCCTTATCTGTGACGTCCAGCAGACTCTCTCGACTGGTACGAGTTCAACTTGCGTATCCTTCCAGATCGGTATCTTTTTTAGCTTCTCTTTTATCTTATTCTTCGATTTTTCGTTTTTACTCACTTCCAGATAGATCTTCCAGAGTATATCTTCTATTTCTTCTCTATCCCTACGATTTATTGCCACTTCCAGCCTTTTGAGTAAGTACTCAATATCGGGGGACCTATTGAGCTCTAGGAATTCTATTAAATCCGGTGGTAGAGGCAAGTTCTGATTAACGACAGGCAAACCTAATTTTCGATTGTCATCGGTGTTAACAAAAAGCTCAAGAGGAGAGCGGGGCTCACCGTTAGCATCTAACAACCAACACTCTTCTTTGAGCATCTTCCCAAATTTGCTCAATCCGAATAGTTGTTCACCTACGCTATATGTACCTATCTTGTAAGAATAAAGCAATCTTAATTTTAGGAATTGTTTATACTCTTGCTTATAATCTTGCCGGTCTCTAAAGAACATACTGACAAGATCATCGGTTCTCCCGAGTTCTTGCCAGTTTCTCAGGATCATATTGCTAAAATTGATAACGTAGTCTCTATCCTTTCTTCTGAGCTCTTTGATTATTTTGTCTTGGTGCTCCATTTCTCTATCAATTATTCCGAACACATAACCGGAAATTTTATTAGGATAAATATTACTATTATAAGGTTTTAGAGGCACACCTATAAAGAATTCAATGCTAAAATCAATGTTATTTTCTTCAATGAATTCTTTAAGCTCCTCTTTTGCTTTTTCAACAGGGTTTATGTTCTGAGATTTAGGTAACTTGATTATATTATCTTCATCATCTTTAACGTCCAACCTTTGTTTTACCCCCTGCCTCTCAAGAAACCGAAATATCATTTCCTTTTTGTCTTCAACGCTATCTCCTTCAATTAGCTCAAGAAAGTCATCCTCCAAGAAATCAGGTAATACGAACTTGGAGTCTTCAGAGAACCTTAAGATTACTTCCAAATCGTAACCTAAAATTTCCTTGAATGCTTTTGAGAAGTAAATCTCATTAGGTCTAAACCACTCGACTTTGTTCGGAGTGGACAACTTATAGCAAGGAAATTTCAATTTATCGAGTTTTCTTGGATTTTCTTTTTGTAGGTTAATAAGTTCAGCAAATAAGCTCCTCCAGTTTTCAGGGTTCTTGTTTATTTCTTCAACTAAAACATCTTGTATAGTCCGCAGGGTTAGTTCTTTAACTCCAATCTCCTCCAAAAACTTGAGAATTTCCTCGGCATCCCCAGCTTGCTTTATTTCCTCTGTCAGTTCTCTATCCAGCAAGTCGATGTATTTAATAGCATATTTCAAGTATTTCTCAGGAATTTTGGATTTAACGTAATAAATTTCCTCAACTAAAGAGATGGAGGTGAAAGCTTTCTCCTCTAGTAGTAAGAAATTTGCATTAGCAATGAGGGTCTTTACTTCTTCATCATTCTTGGGTTTACTCATCCAATAGTCTTTAATCGCTTGATAAAATCGCAACAGCTTTTCTGGTTCGGTTGGAAGAGAAGGATTATGTTCCAAATCCTTCAATATGTCTTCAAAAGTGAATTCCTCGATTTCTATATTGTGTTCTTTTAGTATCTTTACGACCTCAGGATGTGCTTGATATCGTTTGTATCGTCTGCGTATATATTTGTAAGTCTTTTTCTTGTCGAGATAGTTAAACAACCATTCGTCAGCATTTACCACCTCCTCTTTCCTGAAAAACACCTCGTTGACGTCCTTATATAATGAATAATCGATCAGAATGAGGGCGTCATTCTCAAACATTTCTCTTATGGCGCTGTGCAAATACGCAATTAGGGGCTCTTTTTCTCTATCAAACTCTGCCTTTTTGAGCCACTTATAAACTTGGAGCCTCTCGCTGTCAGAGTTAGCGTTCTTGTAGTATTCGATGACACGCTTTATGAGCCCTATAGCTTTCTCAATAAAGAGCCTGTTAAACTCATTCGTCTGATCTATAAAACGCCTGTCCTGCTCGATTACAAAATCAGCATGGATATTACAAGGTAGATATGTTTTAGATTGGGTAGGTAGGAATGTATAAAAGAGTCCATTGTACTCGTCATCAATTTCGTATTCATTCTTTATAAGAATAGATACTGAAATGGATAACTCGATTTCCTCAGGGTAGTCTTTGGATGTTTCCTCGTACCTCTCTCTTAGCTTGTGCCTTAAAAAGCGAGTGCTATGTTCTCTGTCTAGTTTTATATAATCTTTCTTTAATATAAAGTGGTATCTTTCAACTTCTGAACCATCCTTACTTACGATTACGTTCCACTTATCCCCACCTAAAAACTCTTTGCTAATCTCCTCGCACTTATCGTCGATTATGATTCTAATTTTTTTGATATTGCGCAAGAATAGTATTGTTTCCTTCGGAAAGTTCTTCAATTCCTCGAGAAAGATGTCCTTCCTATCTTCTTTTAATTCAAAGGATATTTTTGTGCCGACAGTGTATTCAACGTCATCTATACAGTCGTGGTCCCTGAATGGTACGCATATTGTATCTGATTTGTATACCCACTTCAAATAGCCAGAAGCTAACTTAACTTCGTCAGTATAATAAAAGACAGACTTAAACCCAATTCCGAAGTTCCCTATGAACTCCCCGAGCTTTTTGGTGCTTTCCCCTATAGCAGAAAGTGCTATGAACTGGTCTTTGGTAAATTCTTCACCATCGTTCTGTATTTCTACGCCATATCCAAAAACTTTTATCGTTATCTCTTCAGATTTGGCATCATCAGCGTTTTGTATAACTTCTCGAATGAGAAATTCTGGTTTGCTTAGGAATCCTTTTATAGCTCTTGCTACACTTTTTTGATACGCTAATTTTTCTGGATTATCGAGTTCAAAGAAGTTATGTCTTTCGTCGATAAGTTTGACTGCTTCTTGAACGCTTTGGATGTCGCTGTGCTTTTTACCAATCATCTCCAACCACCATTATTGGTTGTGATATTTAATAAGAATTATCCGAAAAACATTCTTAAATACTTTGTATACTCTGTTGAATTAGATGTGTGTTCTTGTATTACATCTCAAAGCCTCCCCCATCCTTCAACACCACAGCATTCTCAAAATTCTCCACAAACCAGTCTGGATTCTCTGTGTGCACCGGAATAACTACATCTGGATCAATTTTCTCGATCACCCACCTCAGATCGCTCTTCGAAGCATGGCCTGATGCATGATACCCTCTGATGAACTGAGGTTTAAGCTTACCCTCATCCAGCACCATCTCAAAGCCGTAAATTCTGAACCCGAACTCCTTAAGCCAGTTGTAAAGCCTGAGAAAAATATGAGAAAAAGCTTGGAAAGGGAGACTCTATAAAGCTACCAGAAGTGTTAGTTTAAGTAAAAGCTACCAGAACTTCCTGTAGTGTCTCAGAAATAACTCCTTATGATAGTAGTGCCCACTGTTGTACTGCCGCTTTCGTATACAGGATTACCACACAGCGGACACAGAAACCTTACCTTCCGGCAACCCCTTCATGAACTCCTCTAGTGCAATTATCAGACTGTAATCCTGCACTTTCTTCTCAAGTTTCTGACAGATTAACTTTGAGCTCTATTTCACCTCTTAAGTTGTGTTTTGTCTTAATTAAATGCCAAAGGCTCTAATGAGAAGCAAATGACATTCGTTTTACATCCGTAGGACGAATGCAAAAAGTATTAATAGGATTTAGCGTCAAATATTATTATGGAAGAGTTTCACAAATGGAAATTGGCGTGGTTGGAAGGAAGTATCCTCGGTTACTTGAAAGGAGACATACCTTCCCAGCAACTTATCGGGAGAGTAGATAAAGCTATCAACGATTATAAAATGGATAAAAGAGAGATTTTGGAACTTATTAAAAAAATTGTAGAGAGTCCTGCGTATCTGCCAAATATGAGCAAAGAGGAAAAGAGAAAGAGGGTTGAGGTACTGATTAAATCAACTGCTTTATCGAACAACTATATCACCACCAAAATAGGAAGTTACTCCGGAATCAAAAGGGGTGTGGGAGTAAGGGTTCCGCCTAGCATTCTGAAAGGAGTTGGATTGAAACAGGGTGATAAAGCTAGGATACAAGTTGACTTAAGTGGCAGGATCATAATAGGAAGAGGTATCGAAGGAATGTACTATGAGAGGAAGATCAGAAAAGGGGGAGTCATACGCATCCCAAATGAATTGGCAAGGCGGCTTGGATTGCTGGATGAGGAAACAGAAGCGAAAGTATGGGTTGAGGAAGAAAAAATTATTGTCGACATGATTAAATAAGCTCAAGGAATATATAGGACCACTGATTGAGTATTATTTTTGACTGTTGAACCAAAAATGCTTTGATTTTCATTACTAAATCTACGGTGAAAGTATACGATGGTGGTTGAAATGGATTTAGAGAGTTTGGAATCCATTGTGAACAATTTGAAGGCTGTGATGGAAATCCTCAGCAGTAGAGAATTAGAAGATAGGGTGTTGAGGTCCAGATACGCCGAGTTTCTGGTTGCGAAGGAGATGGCATCTAGGGGCTACGAAGTGCAGGTATTGGGTGAAAGATGGGAAGGCTTCAAAAGCGCCGACATTTACGTTCCAGAAATCGATAAGAGGGTGGAGGTTAAGTCCGGTGCATTCAGGATGGAAGAGGGTATCACAGTAACTTTTGCTTCCTTCGGAAAAGGAAAGCAGATAAGAAATGGCAAGTTCGATGTGTGTGTGTTCGTTGCCTTCGATGGCATCGAACCTGAGTTTTACGTTTTTACGCGTGACGAGCTTATGGAGGTTGCCGAGAAGGAAAGGAAGGAGCTAGCAGACCATCCTGGCACAAATCCGTGCCTGCTAGTTCTTTGCAGGAGCTACGAGGACTACGAAGAATACATGACAGGCATAAGAAAGCTCGATGTGGAAATCGACCTTCACAGGAATCCGGGGAAGTATAGAGACAGGTGGGACAAAAATTTTTGATTGACTTATCTTTCCAAGGTTACAATTAGAGATGTATACCTGTATGCCTATAAATCCTCCACTTCCTGATCGGAAAGAGGGAGTGGTGTGCATGTTCGCCTCCGAGTGGGAGGAGGAGCTTGTGTGTGAGTGGCTTTCCCTCCAGGGGTACTTTGTGGAGGTTAATGTCCCGCTAACTACAGGTGAGGGCGGAGGCAGAAAGGAGGCGGACATAATAGCTGTCAGAGTCGATGAGAACAGGCTCATCATCAAGCACGTAGAGATCGGGAGCCTGGCAGAAAGCTTTCAGAGGAACGTTGAGAGAGTAACGCAGAAATTTGATGAGGACAGGGTGAAAGCCGTCGTTAATTACGTCAGAAGCAGGTTTTCCAAAGCCTTGGAGGTGGATTACAGAAAAATCTACATCGCAACCTTTTGCGGGCGTCCTGCAGATCTGAGAAGGGAGTTGGGAGAGAGAGGCGTTGAATTTTTGCTGCTCAGAGAGCTGGTTGAAAAGGAGATACCGGAATCCATAGAGAAGTGGAAGAAGGATCAGCAGGATGCGGGGCTGGTCAGGAGGTGGAAGGAGGCAATGCTGCCCCGCAGCTACTGGCTTCTGAAAATGATTGAGCTGATGAAGGACATGAGTCCATTCTACACGAGATTTCCAGCGAATGAGGTAGGATGAGGTTTTATGGCTAAATTATGTATAATGAAATTGGACTCATCTAAGATGACTTAAGCTGGAAAGGACTGGTCGAGAATCTGACGAAATACTCATGAGGTACAGGAGCTAGTTGTGAGGTAGAAAATTTTATATGGATCATACAATTGAGCCGTTATGCACATATTTGATGTGTTAGCTTTACTTGGCATCATACTGATTTCAATTTCCATCCTCAACCTGAGCATTTACCTCCAGCCCAACAGAAAGAGTGTGAGGCAATTCGTAAGCAGGAATGTCAAAGAAACCATAATCTACGGCCTTCTAATCTCCTTCATCATGCTTTTTCAGTAGATGGTTGGGATCTTCCTGGCTTTAGAACCCAGCGATTTTGCTCGATTTCTGATGGATGCGGGAGCGGTCGGACTGTGGGGCATTCTAACATCCATTAACGCTGCTATGATCTATACTCTGCTTAAGAATGGTTTCAGGCCTGCGCTGTCCAAGGACTTCGTGGACATCCTCTTTTACTTTGCGGTCGTATATCTAGTGCTGGAGAAGCTTAGTCTGCCATGGATGGCTGTGGCCTTCGCGTCAACGGTGTTAATGGTGGCCATTCTGTACCTGCTGGTTACGCTAATCAGGTATTCCAGAATAATTGATATAATGGTGGAGCCCGTCAGCCTGCATCCGCTTGCACTGGGATTCAGGATATTCTCCGTATTTATTGGACTCCTGCTGGCATCGCTTCCACACTCATGCCAACTACTCCGAATCGATCTGAGTGGTGTTATTTAAGATTTTTATGTTAGACATCTCCTTTCGATCTTAATCGTTACTCAAGATTTTAGATTGATGAGGTTAGGAAATACTGTTTTAAAAACCAATTCAATTTCTCTTCTTTTTAAGAACGTAAATTACTACTTCTTGACCAGCATATCCTCTTCCAATGAAAACACGACCATCATCACCTATTTTTGCTTCTTTCTTGGTAAGCAACTCTTCATCATCGATTTCAATGGTAATTTTTGCCATGTTGGTTTGTTATATTGTTCCAAATAAATACGCTGCGGTTGTGTCACTATAGCACCACAAAATTTAAATAATTGGTGTTACTATAGTACCATAGATAGGTGAGAAGTATGGTGGAGTGCTCTGAACCCAAATTGAAGGAAGTCCTCAAAACCTACCGACCAAGCCAGCTCGACGAACAGCTCCTGACAGCATGTCCCTTCTATGAGCAGGACAGCAAAGAGCTAACATCCGCTTATAGACTTATCCACGAGATTGCCAAGTCGAGGATACTGGTAAAGCTCCAGATGAGGCTGAACGAAGTCTCTATCGTCAGCGAGCTCCCGCTGGAGTTTGGAAGGGTGGATGGTGCAGCAGGAAACAGGATTGCTTTGAAAAACAACAATGACGACATTATCCTCTTCATCGAGATCAAAACTGGAAGCATCAAGTTCGTTCAGCCAGCTATCTACACCCTCCAGACGAAAAAGAAGACCCTTGTTGCCGAGCTGAAGACTGGCGATGTCTTCGTAGTGGACATCGAGCTGGCTGAAGTTATTGTGGAGGAGCTAATAACGCATTTGAAGGAGAAGGACATTCTCAGGCAGCTCAACAAAAAGATTCCCGGCTCCGAGTGCAGGTACTGCGGAGCAGAATGCGAGTTCAGAAGAAAAGTCAAGGCCAATGGAAGCCCACTGAAATCTCTCCCCAACATCCTGAACAACATAGATGTAATTGTGGACAAAATAGCTGCTGAGATCTCAAAGGAGCTTAACACCAGATTTTGTCAGGCTGCCGAAGCTGCCTGACCATGACGGGCGACAAGATCGAGAAAATAAGGAAGGACGTTCAGGAACTCTACAAAGAGAACTCTGAACAAATAATCGCAGCTATATATGCAAGGGTCTCCTCGCCAAAGCAGATGAACAACTACAGCCTGGACGAGCAGGTGAGGATCTGCAGGGAGAGATGCGAGCTGATGGGGTGGAAGGTCAGGTACATCTTCAGAGACGTCATGACAGCTGAAAGCACAGACAGGCCCATGTTCAGGAAGATGATGGAGAAGGCGAGGCAGAGAAAGCTCTCCCGTCAAGGATTACCTGCTGCACACCTTACCACATCTATCCTGAACCCCTTCTCTGTGATTGCGTAGAGCCTCTTGTTGTACTTCTGGAACTCCTCGTCAGTTATGAGGACTGTATGCTCGGGCTCCCTTTGCTAAGAGTGCATGAGCCTCTAAGTGCCAGCTCTCTGGATTCCAGATCTTGATAAGAAAATGGAAAATTACAACTCAATCTGAATAACAACCCAACTCCTTCATCGAAACACTCCTCAGACACAGATTGCATGATTTGCAGTCACTCGCTTCAATTTCGTTTCGCATCCACCTGATCGGGAGGTATGGGTCTCTTATCAGCGGCCTGGCCATGGACACCATATCGGCATATCCTTCTTTTATCAGCCTTTCTGCAAAGGCCTTGCTCCTGATCCCTCCGACAGCTATGACGGGTATGCTCACCGCCTCCTTAATCTTCTTGGTAAACTCCTTGAAATAACCTTCACCACTTTTGGAAACATTCTGGCACACAACATTGTAACCGGTATGGTGCGCTGACTCAAACATTCCTCCGCTCACTTCTATTGCCTCAAAACCTGCTTTTTCAAGTAATTTTGCAATTCTCATCGCTTCATCGATTTCAAGACCGCCCGGAATGAAGTCGTTGGCGTTCATCTTAATCAAAACTGGAATTCTGGTTTTTTCATCTATACGTTCCTTTATGTCAAGAAGAATTTTCGCCCTCTCTTTACCGTATTCGTCTTTTCTGCGGTTCGTGTGGGGAGATATGAACTCGCTCAAGAGATATCCATGGGCTGCATGGAGCTGAACTGCATCAAATCCTGCTTTTTCTGCCCTTCGAGCGGCATCTCCAAATGAATCTATTATCTCCTCTATCTCTTCTTTTGTAAGCTCTCTGGGAGTAACTTTCATGACTGGATCGGGGATAGGGGATGGAGCTACCGGATTAAACGGGCCCTGCCTTCCGGCGTGGGAAATTTGAGCGACGAGTATTTGTGTTTTATTGACTTTCTTCACTTCCTCAATCATTTTCTTCAAACTGCTGACGTGCTCATCCCTGCTTATGCCCGTCATTTTCCTGTGGGCTTTCCCGTCATCCATGACGAACATGTGACCTGTGATAGCAACACCTGCTCCACCTTCGGCAAGCCTCTTGTAGAATTCGACGAATTTTTCCGTCACAAAACCGTCATCATCTGCCATGGATTCTGCTGTAGCGGATTTTACGATTCTGTTTTCAACTGTGATGCTGTCAAGTTCTAATGGCGAAAACAATACCATGAAGTTGTGGAATTTGACTAAAATTAATGTATTTTTCGTATCATGTTTTTGGCCTAGCTTGACCATGGTAAAGTTATACCTCCGAAAATCCTGTCCCAACTCTCACCTAAGACTTATATATATCATAACAAATAGTGAAATTACCATGTATGTCCTTACAATCGATATGTTACAGTATGATTGCCCCTTTGTGAATACCTCAGATGACTTGGATGTCTCATATTTCGGTACCTACTGGGATTTTGGGCCCAATTCGTTCATCATCCGGGGATACATAATCGCTAAGGATTCTGATGAGCTTCAGAACGCAATTTATGCGTTGCAAACTCAGCCGAAATTTCACAAGCTGGATTTTCTATCCAAGGAGAGGAACATAGCTTCCGTCAGGGTTGAAATAGATTATACAGATGCGATGAAAGCTATAAGGCGGAACCACGGCTACATCGTCGGGCCATTCCACGTCAGAAACGGAAGCGAGCTGTGGCAGGTGGGTTTTGACACAAAGGCAGATGTTGAAAGGGCTCTGCAGGACTTGGAGAAAAACAATCAGTTCGTCATACGTAACCAGAACAGGATTACCGTGGAGGACTTCTCCAGAATAATAAGCCATTCATCAATATTGGCCGACTTGATGAGGGCAATCGATGAACTTACTCCCACAGAGAAATCAATTCTGAAAGCAGCCATAAAGCACGGATTCTATGAAGATCCTAGGAAGGTGAACATAACGAAGTTGGCGAGAGAGTTTAGGATATCCAAGGCCGGAATTTCTAAGAACATAAGGAGGGCTGAGAAGAAAATCCTGACTCACATCGGGAAGATAATTTCTCTTAACAATGAAAGAGTATAGTTTGTGTGGGTGAGCAAGTAATTCTCATCAAAGTAACTTTTCTCTTTAATGTGCTTTAATGTGAAAAGTTCTGTTTGAGGTCAGAGCAGACCTGTGGTTCTGTGAACATGTTAACTTCACACTTTAAATCGTGATGTTATTTTAATGGGCCTCGGAGGTGATTAAAATCAGCCTGCGAGGCAATATTATCCTTTTAAACGGAGCAGTGATGCTGCTGGTTCTAGTTGCAGCACTGATGAACTCTTGGCAACTCCTTGGCTACTTGGTGGGACTCAGCCTGACTCTGTGGCTAATTACTGGAGCCATGAAGGAGAACGAGCTTGGGCCAGCTTTGTGGCTTGGAATTACTCTGTTTGTTTTCTGGGCTGTGTGTATATCTCTGATATTCAAATATTGGGCGGAATTCAGAGGACAATTTCCAGCGTTCACTATTGCCGGCATGCATCCCGGGTTCTTTGTATTATTCCCAGTGATGTGGCTGTTACTATTCATCCCGGGAACTCTCAGCTATGCCCTGATCTTTGACAAGTGGATTCTCAGCGAGGAGACCTGGAATGAGTTCAAGAAGAAGGTTGAGGGCATAGAGGGAGGTGAGGAGCAATGAGTGACCCTGTTACAGTGACTGTTGTCATCGGTTACTTCGTTCTCACCTTTGCAATAGGCCTCTACGCTGTGAAGCGTGTGAAGACTGCTGAGCACTATTTCGGAGCCCATAAGCTGTTTGGAGCAGTTGTGACTTCGGTTGCTGCCTTTGCATCCATCATGAGTGGTTTCGGTTTCATTGGGGGTCCTGGCCTGGTGTATGCCCTCGGTGCCACCTCTCTCTGGATAACTCTGGCTGCACCGATAGGCTTTGGTTTGGGATGGTTCATAGTTGGGAAGAGGATAAGGCTTATAGCGGAAGTTCGTCCAATAGCAACACTTCCTGACATCGCAGCAGCTAGATTCAAGAGCGAGGCCGTTAGAGGTCTTTTAGCCGTCAGCCTGGTGTTGGGAGTTATAGCCTATCTTGGTACTCAGGTTATGGCTGGCGGCTATGTGGTCTCAGGACTTCTCGGCGTAAATCTCGAGACAGCAATACTCATCATCTTCGGAATAACAATGGTTTACACAGCAATTGCCGGAATGGCTGCCAGCATCCTAACGGACTTCTTCCAGGGGCTAATAATGATCGTTGCAGCAATCGGAGTCCTCATATTCGCCCTGATGATGACCGGCGGAACAGAAGGACTTTTCACCACCATTGGCCAGAAGGACCCAATTCTGATAGACCCACTTGGTAAGGGAACCTGGGTTCTCGTCCTGATGTGGTACTTTGTGTTTGCTCTCGGTGGACTTGGGCAGCCCCATCTGGCAACTAAGTTCTACGCCCTGAGGAATTACAGAGACCTGAAGTGGGGAGCGCTCATCAGCGGTGGAAGCTACATGCTCTCTAGCCTCCTCTGGATATTCGTCGGCTATGCTGCCCTCTGGCTTGTGATCGGTGGCAAGATTCCAGCCCTTCAAAAGCCCGACCAGGCGGCGATAGCCTTCTTGGGTCAGCTTCCGGTCTGGATGGCTGCAGTCGTATATGCCGGACTGCTTGCGGCCATAATGTCCACAGCCAGCGGGTTCATATCCATTGGGACTGCTGCAATAGTCCGCGACCTGCCTTTGGCCTTTGGGAAGGAGCTTGAACACTCCAAGCAGGTCTGGTGGGGTAGGATAGTGACAATCCTCCTGACAGTCTTCGCAGTCATCTTTGGATACTTCGGGAAGTACCTCGTCGCAATCCTCGGAGCTCTCGGTTGGGGCTACTTTGCCTCTGCAACACTGCCACTTCTTGCCATTGGCTTAAACTGGAAAAGAGCAACCAGAGAAGGGGCCATAGCAAGCCTGACTGTGGCGCTGGTGCTGAACATAGGGTTCCTGATTTACGAGAAGGTTCTAGGGATGAAGTTGCCCTATGCTCTGCCAAGCTACGGAATCAGCATAATCGCGGCACTGCTAGTTATTATCGTGGTGTCGCTCTTTACGAGGGGCGCAGCAGAGGAAGATCTAGATCCGGACATAAAGGCAGCCATTGAGGCTTAATTTTTTAATTTAATTTATTTTAATTTTTGTTACTTTAATTTTCAAGGAGGTGGGAAGGTATGAGTGATTACTTCCAGTGGGTAAACGAGCTCTTCAGCTTGGATAAAGTCTATGAAAAGCCGGAGGTGCTTGAAGGCGTAAGAGTTCTGGATTTGACAATGGTCATCCATGGGCCTGAAACCACTTCACTACTGGCTGAGTTTGGAGCAGAGGTCATCAAGATAGAACCGCCAGCAATGGGGGATTTGATAAGGAGTGTCAGCCTCTGGGCCAGGTTCTGGAAGGAAGCTTCGCTGGGCGCCATGTGGGTAAATCGAAACAAATATCATGTTTCCATCGACCTGAAAAATCCGAAAGGGAAAGACCTTTTCATGAAACTGGTGAAAAAAAGTGACGTTGTTGTTGAAAACTTCAGGCCCGGAATAATGGACAAGCTCGGTCTGAGCTACAGACATCTGAAAGAAATCAACCCCAACATAATCTACATCTCTCTCAGCGGTTACGGGCAATGGGGTGAGCGGTGGGACTGGCCGAGTTTTGATGCAAGCGGCCAGGCCATGAGCGGCGCTTCAGCGGTTTCAGGCTACGAAGGAAGACTTCCCTTGAGATTCCCCCACTATCCTGGAGACTTTATAAACGCTACAGTAGGGTTCATGTGCGTTCTTGCAGCTCTTTACTATAGGGATAAAACTGGTAAGGGTCAGTACATAGACATAAGCCAAGTTGAGGTCTTTCCTAGGATAATGGATGCCATATACGCCTATGTGGCTCTAAAAGGGGAGAACAGGCCTAGGATGGGGAACAGAGACCCGAATTTGTCGCCAGCGAACATGTACAAGACAAAGGACGGAAAGCTGGTGGTAATCTCCGTTTTATCCAACAGGGAATTTGAGGGGTTATGCAGGGCGATGAACGCACAGCATCTCCTGGCAGATGAGCGATTTGCAAGCATATCGGCGAGGCTGAAAAGGGAAAATGCAGATGAGCTGGACAGAATCGTTGCAGAATGGGTTTCCAGCAGGAATCTCGAAGATATAATCGAAGCCTCCAAGAAATACGGCTTTTCAGCCTCACCTGTAAGAAGCAGCTTTGAAGTTTACCACGATGAGCATCTGAGGGCAAGAGGCAGCGTATGGTTCTATGACGATCCGGTGTACGGGGATATGGTTGCTGCGGGCAATCCCATCAAGCTCAGCAGGACTCCCGCCAGAATAAAGTGGTCGGTTTATCCGGTGGGCTACCATAACCGCTACGTCTTCAAGAGGCTGCTGGGACTCAGCGATGATGAGATTGAGGAGCTGGTTAAGGAAGGAGCAATATCCTACTGGGCGGACTTCATTGGCAGAAAACCTCCAACCGATTTCAAACCTGAGGAGGACCCGGTTTTCATGTGGTGATTGGAGAATGTTGACAGGAGGTGGTAACATGTCTGACAATCAAAAATCTTGGGTAGAATATGCTAAAAAGCTGACCGATCCGGCAGATGCGAGGTTCAAGGATGATGTGCTGAAAGACATTGTTGTTCTGGATATAAGCGTGGCACAGCCATCTGCCCATGTAACCTCATCAATTCTTGCAGAGCTTGGAGCAAGGGTAATAAAAGTCGAACCACCTGAGGGCGACCCGCTGCGTAAAATCTCGCCTTTCGGTGAGTACTACTTCAACAATACCGGCCTAAATTTCTTGGTTGAGGGCAGAAACAAGGAGTTCATCACACTCAACTTGGATAGAGAGGAGGGCAGGGAACTCTTCAAAAAGCTCGTCACACATGCAGATGTTGTAATCGAATCCTTCCCGCCTGGTTATGCAGATGAGCTAGGAATTGGCTATAGACAGCTCAGAGAAATCAAGCCGGACATCATTTACCTTGC
>Ga0180906_101_pt1 | contig 52401 bp, 65 predicted proteins | sample Deesub1362A_J573_FD_124171 | JGI IMG/M metagenome (GOLD analysis project Ga0180906, IMG submission 124171) | Archaeoglobus sp. JdFR-37
AGTCTGTAGTGGATGGTGGAGCGGGAGATGTTGGTGAGCCTGGAGATTTCATCTAGATTGTAATTCCCATCTTCCTCGATACATTTGAGTATCTTGAGATCCTTCTCCTCAAGTTTGAGAGACATTGACATCACCTCCTATTTTATAAACCTATAAAAGTATTGCGAACATGTATATAAATCAAACTGATTTGATTTTAACTCAAGTGAATTTTAATTTACCTAACTTTGCTGCCATCTTTGTCGGATAACATCCTAAAGTTCATCTATCTATTTGGACAATGTTCAGGTTCAGGGAAAAAAATTTAAATAGAATAGTTAAACATGATTAATAGGGTGTTAAAAATGACACCAAAAGAAAGGGTAAATAAAATTTTTTCTGGAGAAAAACCTGACAGAATTGCCTGTTTTAGTGGAATGGGGAATGTAACAGTTGAGGGATTGAAAAAATACGATTATGCATTCTACGAGATACATCTGGATGCAGAGAAGATGGCCAATGCCGCATGCACAAGCTACGAGCTTTATGGATTCGAGTGTGCAGTGACCCCCTTTGATCTAGGAATTGAGGCAGAGGTTCTCGGAGCAGAGATGAATTTCTACACCCACAAAGGTAAGGAAGATATAGTCTATCCAACAGTCAAAAAGAAGGCAATAAATGAACCAGAGGACGTGGACGTTCCTGAAAATATCGAAGAGAAAGGAAGGGTTCCGGTTGTATTAAAGGCTATAGAGATAATGAAGGAGAAGGTTGGAGATGAAGTTCCAGTTGCCACGTATATTCTGGGTCCGTATACCCTTGCTGGTCAGATTATGGATCTGGAGAAGCTCCTGAAGATGTCATTCAAGAAGCCAGACAAGATCGAAGAGTTACTGACCACTCTAGCAGGAATGCTGATAGAGCTGGGGAGGATATATAAGGATGCAGGAGTTGACTACATTACTGTCAGAGAGATGGGAGCGCCAACTGATGTGTTGAGCCCGAGAATGTTCAAAAATCTTATCCAGCCACCTCTGAAAGATATGTTCTCTGAGCTTCCCAAGCCAACAGTTCTCCACATTTGCGGTGATACCAACCTAATAGTCGACCTCATGTGGGAGTGCGGTCCTACAGCCATAAGTGTGGAGCAGAAGAACGATGTGGCCAAGACAAGGGAGAAGCTCGGAGAGAATGCTTTGATATTCGGGAACATAGATCCCTTCGGCACCCTTGTTCAGGGTTCCATAGAGGACATCAGGAGTGCGGTGAAGAAGGCAATTGAAGGTGGTGTCAACAGCGTCTGGCCTGGATGCGATATCTGGCCAGCAGTTCCTAAAGAGAATATGATTGCCTTTGTTGAGGCTGTTAAGGAGTTTGGTAAGCTTTAATAAAATTTTAGGGGGAGGAGACAGATGGTTTCAGAAGAGAAAAGAAGGGAGATTCTCGAGAAGCTGAAGAATGGAGTTATTGAGTTTGATGAAGACCTCGTCAGAGAAGCTGCGAATGAAGCGCTTGAAGTGGGAATGGATGCTCTGGATGCAATAATGAATGGTCTCGTTGTAGGGATGGAAAAGGTGGGAGAGCTTTTTGATAAAGGCGAGTACTTCGTTCCAGAGGTTCTAATGTCTGCTGATGCACTGTATGCGGGACTGGATATACTCAAGCCACATGTGAGGAAGGAAGACATCAAGGTTTCAGGGCAAGTAGTCATTGGAGTAGTTGAGGGAGATGTGCACGACATCGGGAAGAACTTAGTTAAGATGATGTTCGAAGTGGCGGGCTTTGAAATCATCGACCTTGGCAAAGATGTGCCACTGGAGAAGTTCGTGGAGGAGTCTCTCAACTCCAATGCCGATATTGTTGCCCTCTCCGCCATGATGACTACAACGATGCTTGGAATTCCCAAGGTTATCGAAATGATCAGGGAGAGAAACCCCAAAGCAAAGATACTGATAGGTGGAGCCCCAGTTTCAAAGGATGCTGCTGAAAAGTGGGGTGCTGATGGATGGGCACCTGATGCCACTAACGCCGTGAAAGAAGCCATTGAGATGGTTAAGAGCCTGAAGAAAGAAGTTATGGGGTAAAGAAGATAGCCGAAATAAAGGAAGGGTAAAACCATCCAATTTTTTGGAGTGGTCATTATGTCTTCAAAGACTCATAAAATTATTTTTCAACCCGAAGGAAAAAGGGGTGAGTTCCCAGAAGGAACGACAATTTTGGATGCCGCCAGAGAAGTAGGGGTGGATATTGAGGCGATTTGTGGCGGTAAGCTCACCTGCGGGAAGTGTCAGGTTATTATCGAGCAGGGAATGGAGAATCTGTCGCCCATAAAAGAGGATGAGCAGAGGCTGCTGGACAAGAGAAAGGCTGGAAAGAACTACAGGCTTGCTTGTGTAACTAAATTCTACGGAGATGTTGTTGTTTACGTGCCCGAGGAGAGCAGAGGTGGAGAGCAGATTATTCTAAAGGAAGGTGTTGAGCTTTCCGTAGCAATAAACCCTGCCGTCAAGAAATACTACCTAGAACTTTCAAAACCTCACCTGAAGGATGATCTTGGAGATCTCGAAAGAATTCTGGCAGCATTGAAGGAAGATTACGGGATAGATAACGTTGAGATAGACTACGAAGTTCTGAAGAAGATGCCTGATGTTTTGAGGAGCGCCGACTGGAAGGTCACTGTATCGATATGGAATGATCGAGAAATCATAGATGTGGAGCCAGGTTACAGAGCGGAGAACGCCTACGGACTGGCTGTGGATATAGGGACGACCACTGTAGTTGGTTATCTAACTGATCTCAGAACTGGAGAGGTGCTGGCTATCGATTCAATGATGAACCCCCAAGTGACGTATGGTGAAGATGTTATGTCCAGAATCACCTATGCGATGCAGTATGATGACGGGCTTGAGAAGCTCAGCCAGAAGATAATAGACGGGCTGAACAAGATTCTGGAAAACGTCTGCAATCAGGCAGGAATATCAACAGAAGAAGTGAGTGAGATGACGGTTGTGGGTAACACAGGAATGCACCACATCTTCTTGAAAATCAACCCGCAGCATATAGCTATCGCTCCCTATGTTCCAGCTCTCCACCGCTCCCACGATGTGAAGGCAAGAGACCTCGGGTTGAATATTACAAGGGGCGGTTATGTTCATGTTTTGCCCATTGAGGCAGGATGGGTTGGAGCTGATAACGTTGCAGTTCTCATTGCCACTGAGCCCTACAAACAAGATGAAATGTGCCTTGTTATAGACATAGGAACCAATGGAGAGATCGTTCTGGGTAATAAGGAAAAGCTGGTTTCATGTTCGGCAGCAGCAGGCCCGGCTCTGGAAGGAGCCCATATAAAATACGGGATGAGAGCTGCTACTGGCGCTATAGAAAAGATAAGAATCGATCCCGAAACTTTGGAGCCGGAGTACAAGACAATTGGTGACGCTCCACCGAGGGGCATATGTGGCTCAGGTATTATAGATGCTGCTGCTGAGCTTTACAGAACGGGAATTGTAAAGAAAAACGGGAGGTTCAATCTTGACCTCGACACGCCTAGGATTAGGGAAGTTGATGGGACGCCCGAATACGTGATAGCCTGGGCTGATGAAACCTCCATTGGCCATGATATAGTGATGACCCAGAAAGATATCAGGGAAATACAGCTTGCTAAAGGTGCAATGTGCGCTGGAGCCCAGATACTCATGAAGGAGCTGAGTGTGGACAGTGTTGACAGGGTTATCGTTGCAGGAGCCTTTGGCAACTACATAGATAAGATTTCTGCCCTGATAATCGGACTTGTTCCAGACGTTCCCATTGACAGAATAGAGTCTGTTGGCAACGCAGCAGGAGTTGGTGCAAGAATTGCTCTGATAAGCAGAGAGAAGAGGGAAGAAGCGAATGAAATTGCTAGAAAGGTAGATCACATAAAACTGGCAGTTCACCCTGACTTCGAGAAGGAGTTCTCAATGGCAATGTACTTCCCGCATATGGACAGGAAGAGATATCCAAGACATGAAGAAGTGTTAAAGATGAGAAGTTGAGAGGTGGTTGATTGCATGTCTAATGGCTTGTTCAGAATTGAAAAACCCCAGAAGGTTGTGGAAATCGGTGGGATAAAGGTTGGTGGGAGAGGTGAGAATCCGGTAGTTCTGGTAGGAACAATATTCTACACCGGCCATAAAATAGTGGAGAAAAGGAAGGAAGGCAAGTTCAACAGGGAGAAGGCTGAAAGCCTCATCAACATGCAGGAGACTTTCAGCGATGAGACAGGAATTCCCTCGATGCTCGATGTTGTTGCTCTCTCTGAAGAGGAGTTCAGGAAATACATAGATTTCATTTCAGAAGTGACAGATATGCCCTTCATGATCGACGCCTGGAAGATACCCCCAAAGATAGGGGCGGCTAAATACGTTAAGGAGATAGGACTTGAAGATCGCGTCATATACAACTCCTTATCACCCTGGAGTGAAGACCTTGAGAAGGAAGTTAGCGAACTCAGAAACATCGGATTGAAGCATGGCTTAACAGTTGCCTACAACATGAGCGATCCGACGGTTGAGGGCAGAATCACGCTGCTCAAGGATTTACTGCTTCCAGCTCTGGAGAAGGCTGGTTTCGAGAACATACTGATTGACACATCAGTCCTCAACACTCCTGCCATAGCTCTGTCAGTGATGGCATGCAGGAAGATAAAAGAAGAATTCGGACTGCCTGTTGGCTGTGCACCATCAAATGGAACCGACATCTGGAAATATCCGAGGGAGCAGTGGGGTAAGACGGGATTTGCAGCGGTTGATAGCGCAGCCCATGCAATAACAGCTTTGATGTGGAACGACTTCATTCTTTATGGTGCAATCGAGAATGCGAAGTGGGTATTTCCGGCGGTTGCTACTGCAAACTCGATACTTGCAACGTTCATATATGAAGAGAGTGGTAAGCTGCCAGAGGACGGACATCCTCTCAACAAACTCTTCCCAGAGTTTGTTCAGCAACTGAGGGGCGAGGGTAATTAGAAGGAGAATTAGAGGGCTAAAGTCTTCGTTAACTGCTAGTCTGAGGACCCGATACAATATATATTTCCCTACAAACCCCCATTTATTTTAAGCCCTGTGAGTCTTACGGGCTTGATCCAGGTGATAATTATGTCGAATATGGCAAGAAAGATGGCAAGGAGGTTTTCAATACCGGTAACAAAAGTAGCAATTCCCGTAATAATACCAGTAATACCGGTAGTTATAACTCTAACACTTCTCCTCTCAGGCTGTACAACCAGTTCCGTAAATGTTGTGAAGCTTTCACCTCCAGACATGCTGGAACAGATAAAGCTCGGCAAAATTGACGCATTCGTTGCCTGGGAACCTTTTCCCAGCAAAGCCGTGAAAGAGGGCTCCAGAATTTTCATGAAATCCAGTGATATATGGCCCAACCACCCTTGTTGTGTTGTTGCCTATAGATCGGGGCAGCTTAACGATGATGTCCTTGAGGCTCTGGTCTGGGCTCATGTAAAGGCCACCAGATTTATCAATGATGCGAAAAATAAGGAAAAGATTGTGGATTATGCATCCGACTTCACGGGCCTTGACAGAGAGACTGTAGAGATAGCACTCCAGAATATCAAATATGTGGAATATCCCGATGAAAAAGAGTTTCGACACTACTATGAGTTTCTGAAAGAGTCTGGGATTCTCAAGAAATCCGTGACAGATATCGGATATGGAAGCGAAGACGACTTCTTCAACGACTTTCTGAGAAAAGATATCTACTCTAAAGTGATTAGAAAGCTCGAAGAAAATCCAGATTATGTGCCTGAGAAAGTAGGATCAATAAGGTTGGGATTCATAACCGCCGACCTGCATCATCTCGCATTGTACGTGGCAATTAAAGAAGGGTACCTGAATAAGGTCTTTGAGAAGGTTGAAACGAAGCAGTTCCCCAACGGAGTGGCGATAATGGAAGCTTTCAGGCTTGGAGAGCTTGATGCGGCTTATCTGGGTGGGGCTCCTGCAACCCTGAAGAGAATAAACGATGACATAGAAATAAGAATCGTCTCAGGAGTTAACAACGAGGGTTCTGCAATTGTTGTCAGAGGAGATATAAACAGCCCGAAAGATTTAGCTGGAAAGACCGTCGCAATCCCTGGCTTCGGCACGGTCCAAGACTTCCTGATGAGAAAAGTTCTGAGTGAGGGAGGGCTGAAGGAGAAGTGAACAAGCTTCCATCCTTCTTTCTTTTTATTTTAATCTGGTATCTATTCTCCTTTTTCCAGATAATCCCACCACCGCACACCGTCGCCATTACCTTTGCAACCCTATTTATCCACGGAGATCCTGTTCTGGGCAGAACAATTCTTGAACACTCCATTTCCAGCCTTTTGAGGGTACTGGCAGGAGCAGGCATTGCATTTCTGATTTCCATACCTCTCGGCATATCCATGTGGTACCCCAGAGTTTATTCTCTGTTTCATCCCGCTTTGGAAATTCTCCGTCCAATCCCACCTCTGGCATGGATTCCCCTGTCGTACATATTCTTCGCTTCTTTCCCGAGGCCAACCCTCTTCGCCCAGATATTCATAGTGTTCATAGGCTCCTTTTTCCCAAGCTTTGTTGCAATATCAGACTACGCCAGAAATACACCTTACGAATACGTGGAGCTTGCGAAGGTCTTTGGTGCGGATAAAATGAAAATCCTGAGACACATCGTCATTCCTTACTCACTTCCAGGCATAATAACCGGGGTGAGAGTGGGGCTTGGCGTGGGATGGATGAGCATAATAGCCGCTGAAATGATTGCCACTTCCGGCTTGGGTCTGGGGTACTTCATAATGGTCATGTACGAAGTGGGTGGGAGGGTTCCAGAAATAATTTCAGGGATGGCCATGATTGGATTGATTGGCTATGCAATGAATGCGATTCTGCTAAAGGTTGAGGAGAGGTTCCCATGGTGCTTACAGTCAGAAATGTAAGAAAAAGCTACGGGCAGCTTGAAGTTCTTGACAGTATCAGCTTTGAGGTAGAAGAGGGTAACTTTGCGTGCATAGTGGGTGAATCGGGCTGCGGTAAGACGACGCTGCTTAAAATAATCGCCGGAATCGAAAAGGCAGATGAGGGGGACATCCTCTATAACGGAAAGCCCATCAGGAATGAGGATATAGGCTATGTTTTTCAGGATGACAGATTGTTACCATGGCGAAACGCAATAGAAAACGTCTCCTTTGCCTTGGAAATGAGGGGGATAAAAAATAGTGATAAGGCGGAGAGATACCTAGAGCTAGTAGGTCTTAAAGGATTTGAGAGATATTACCCCCACCAACTGAGCGGAGGAATGAGGCAGAGAGTGGGAATTTGCAGGGCTCTGGCAGTGAATCCTAAGATACTACTGATGGATGAGCCCTTTGCCAGCCTTGACGCCCAGACCCGAAACAGAATGCAGACGGAGCTGCTGAGGATATGGGATAAGGACAGAAAAACTGTTATTTTCGTAACACACAGCATTGACGAGGCCGTTTTTCTTGCAGATGAGATTGTGGTGCTATCTAAGAGACCAGCAAAGGTGATAGATGTTGTCAGAATTGACATGGAGCGCCCCAGGGACAGAACGGATGAGAGATTCATAGAGTACAGAAGAAGAGTTTTGAAGCACCTATCATCTTAAATTATATCATACGGAAATATCAAAACAAAAAATTAAATTTAATGCTTTCAAACGCTCTCGACAACTTTTCTCAATTTCTCCTCAACTTCTCCGGCGATATTCCTTATAACTTCACTCTCAGAGAATCCAGCAAGAGCTGTGGGACGAATGGCTGAAACATAAGTCCTCTCGCCATCTCGGTAGACAACCACGTTGCACGGCAGAAGTAGTCCAAAGTCCTTGCTTTCTTTCAGCACGGAGTGAGCGTACGGGGGATTGCAAGCTCCGAGGATCAAATAGTCATCAAAATCAACCCCAATTTTCTCTTTCAGAGTCTCTTTAACGTCTATTTCGCAAAGAATACCAAAGCCCTCCTGCTTAAGAGCTTCTTTTACTCTCCCAACCACTTCTTCAAAATCTCCGCTTACTTCTTTCGTAATACCCAGCATGTCATTCACTCAGATTTTACAGCAGATATAAGTTCGGGGGATGTGTAAGGATGTGGAAATACCTCTAATATAAACCTCTGATATCAGTAACATCACAACCCATTAATACTCAGGCAACACAATCAGACTGTTACATCAAACAATCTCGTCAAGCTTTCTCATATCATCCAGAAACGGGAATTTTTTCCTTATTTTCTCCTGTTCCCCAAGGCTGACCTCACCCATAATAACTTCCTGCAACTCTCCTGCTTCAACAACAATATCTCCCAGTGGGTCTACAATCATGGAATGGCCAGGATATCCGAGATCACCTTCAACACAATTAGCTCCAACAACGTAACAGAGGTTTTCAAGGGCTCTAGCCCTCAGCAGGAGTCGCCAATGCCCAATCCGCTCCCTCGGGAACTCTGCAGGCACAGCCAGAAAGTCGGCACCCATTTTGACAAGCTTCCTCGCAATTTCTGGGAACCGTATTTCGTAACACACCATCAATCCGATTTTACCTGCAGGCGTTTCCACAACCTTAAGCTCCTTCCCTGGCTTGAAGTGTTTTATTTCATCTGTAAGAACGAAGGGGAGTATTTTATGGTATTTGTCAAGTATTTCTCCCCGGTACACAACCACCACTGAATTGTAAAGCTGCTCAGATTCCTTCTCGGCAATTCCTGCCACTATCACTATGTCCTTACGCTCCGAAAGCTTGAGGATTAAGTCCAGCTCTTCCTCAGCGCTGCCAACCAGAGCATAGTTCTCAGGGAAAAAACCGGTGTTCATAACTTCAGGTAAGACTATGACGTCTGACCTCACCTGAATGGCCCTCTTTATCAGACTGAGGGCCTTCATCAGGTTTACGTCCCTGTCCGGGGTTACCCTTAACTGCCCAACAGCAACAATCATTCTATCATTTCTCCAAGTAATGGATTATCTCTCCCTCCTTGGTCACAACCCACCTGTTGCCTTCTCTGTGGATGCAGAAGCCCCACTCTAGGATTTCAAGATGGTAATCGAGCTGTTTCTTTGACAACTTGAGAATCTCTAATATCTCTTCCTCACTTCTTCCCTCTGCTATCAGCTTCAGGATTTTTCTCCTCACAGGGCTTGAGACTGCAATGTGATATCGGTTATGGTACTCCTTACTCTTCTCCAGCGTCCCGCTATACTGGCTCCAGCTTTCCCTATTCTTTTCGGTATTTTTGCTCATGATGTTTCAACCCTCTCCTCTTGTTCTCCTGCATCTTCCACACTTACCTCCCCTACAGCCTCATATGCCCCCTGTAGTTCCTTGAGAATCAGTAGGTAGAGCAAGCAACTGAGCTTATTCAGCCACTCAACCACATATATCCCTACTTTCCCCTGATTGTTCAGCTTCACTGCCCACCGTTCAGCTCTTCTCACAACAGCCCTTGCTACACTTAAATAAGCCGTCACTTCATCCTGCTCTAAAATTACAAAACTCTTAGGCTTTCTGATAGTGTCTTCCACTTTCCTTATGATGCCTAAAAGCTCATCAACGTCATTTTTTCTGATTTTTTCATTTCCTGAAATAAATTCGGTGCCAACATCAAACATCTTCCTCTGAATTCTCCCCAGAATCTCCTTTGTTTCCCCTTTTGCAATGACTTTTGCAAGACCTATGAATGCGTTTGCTTCATCTACGCTACCGACACCCCAGATTATATCACTATCTTTAGGAACAAACTCATCTCTCAAAGTTCTGGTAAACTTAACAATCTTCATACTGTCATACCCCATTCTCCTTTATCAAAACTTTCAAAATCTGCTCTACAGCAGTATGGGGGTCGATCTCATTATTAATTACCCTATCTACCATCTCCCTAAAGCCCAGAGATTCATCGGTTGCGAGTCTTTCTTTAATTTCATCCATAATCAGGTCAAAGAGCTCTCTGCTAAGCCTCCTAGCTCTTCTCTCCTTCAAAAGCCCTGATTCTTCCATGAAGCGTTTATGTTCCTCAATAGCGTTGGCAAGCTCTTCTATTCCCTCTCCTCTGTCTGCAATGGTCTTTATAACTGGTGGAATCCACCCTTTGCCCTTCTTCATCCTAGCGAAAATTTCACCGCTTTCCACTGCTGCCTCATCAGCGTGAGTGGTTTTGGAGAGGATTTCCACTGCTTCCTGATCCATCATAAGCATTGCCTTGAGCCACTTCTCAGTTTTCTCCGCCCCTCCAAGATCTGCTTTGTTGACAACGTAAATATCACCTATCTCCAGTATCCCTGCCTTGTTTATCTGTATGTCATCACCCATTTCAGGCATCAGCACAACTATGGCGGTGTCGGCAACCTCTATGATGTCTACCTCACTCTGCCCCGCACCTACAGTCTCCACCATTATCACATCAAAACCAAAAGCATCCATCAACCTGACAACATCCCCTGTTTTCGCTGCCAAGCCGCCAGCTTTTCCACGAGAGCTCATGCTCCTGAAGAAGACCCCCGGGTCAAGCCAGAGCTGTCTGTTAGTATCTAACCCATCCATTCGAAGCCTGTCTCCAAGGAGAGCACCACCAGTGAAGGGTGAGCCCGGATCAACAGCCACTATTCCGACTTTTTTTCCTCTTTTCCTGAACTCTTGGGTGAGCTTACTGACCGTGGTTGATTTACCAACACCGGGAAAACCCGTTATCCCGACAACATGGGCTCTGCCAGTATGTTTGTAGATACGTTTCATCACTTCCTTCCCTTCCGGGAAGTCGTTTTCAACGTAGGTTATCCCTCTGGCCAGAGCTCTCTTGTTTCCGAGGAGAATTCCCTCAACTATTTCCTCAACTTCCATATTTCATGCCACCGCTTTCTTTTTCCTTGCCTGCTCTTTTTTCTTCGGAACCATTTCTTTTATGAAATCGATTATTTCGCTAATTGGCGTGCCAGGAATAAATACTCCATCCACACCCATCGCCTTAAGATCGTCAAATTCATCCTCGGGAATTATTCCGCCAACCAAGATTACAATTTCATCAGGATCTCCACCATATTCCCGAATGTAGTTTATTACTTTTGGAACCAGCGCCATGTGAGCTCCGCTGTGAAGAGAAATACCGACAACATCAACATCTTCCTGTACAGCTGCCATAGCCACTTCCTGAGGCGTGCGGTGAAGTCCAGTGTAGATTACCTCGAATCCGGCATCTCTCAGAAAGCGAGCAACAACTTTTGCTCCCCTATCATGCCCGTCCAAGCCGACCTTTGCAACGAGGACTCTGATTTTCTTCTCCATCTCCTCACCCCCAAAGAGCGATTAAAATTAAATTCAAATTTTACAAATTTTAGATTATTATGGGCTTCTTGTAAGTTCCGTAAACCTCCTTCAACACACCCATTATCTCTCCAACCGTTGCGTAGGATTTTACAGCCCCCAGTATTGCAGGCATCACGTTCTCGTTATTCTCTGCAGCGCTCCTCAGCCAGTCTAGTGCATCTTTAACAGCTTCGTTGTCCCTCTCAGCTTTCACATTCTTAAGCCTCTCAATCTGCCTTCTCTGAACTTCAGGATCGACTTTCAGAATTGGTATCTTGAGCTTCTCCTCAATGGCAAACTTGTTTACTCCGACAATTATCTTTCTGCCTTCTTCCACATCCCTCTGGTAAGATGCAGCAGCGTTGCTTATCTCCTTGATGAAGAACCCAGTCTCTATGCCCTTGAGAACGCCTCTGAGCACGCTCCCTTCACCCATCTTCCTTATGCGCTCGATGTAGTCCCAAGCTAACTTCTCCATCTTATCTGTCAGCCATTCTACATAGTAGCTCCCACCCAGAGGGTCTATGGTATCAGGAATTCCACTCTCATAAGCTATGATCTGCTGGGTTCTGAGCGCAACCCTCACAGCCTCCTCACTTGGCAGAGCCCAAGCTTCATCGAAGCTGTTGGTATGCAAACTTTGAGTTCCACCAAGCACCGCAGCCATTGCCTGTATCGTCGTCCTGACTATGTTGTTAAGGGGCTGTTGAGCCGTCAGACTGCAACCAGCAGTCTGTGTATGGAACTTCAGCCACCAAGAGCGGGGGTTCTTTGCTCCGTACTCATCCCTCATTATCTTGGCCCACATCCGCCTAGCAGCCCTAAACTTGGCAATTTCCTCGAAGAAATTGTTGTGGGAGTTGAAGAAAAAGCTCAGTTGAGGGGCAAGCTTGTCGATATCTATTCCTCTCTCTATTGCAGCCTCCACATATGCCATACCGTCGGCAATGGTGAATGCCAGCTCTTGAACTGCTGTTGAACCAGCCTCTCGAATGTGGTAGCCAGATATGCTTATGAGATTGAATTTGGGAACCTCTTCAACACCCCATTCGAATATATCAGTTATTATCTTCACAGAGGGTTCTGGTGGAAGGATGAGAGTATTCTGAGCATGGAACTCCTTCAGCATGTCGTTCTGTATGGTGCCACGCAACTGGTTTCTCGGTACACCCTGCATATCGCCTATTGCCACATACATGGCCAGAATTATCCCTGCTGGCGGATTGATGGTGAACGATGTGGAAACTTTATCGAGAGGTATGCCATCAAACAGTATTTCAAAGTCCTTTAATGTATCAACAGCTACACCTACTTTCCCTACCTCGCCATCAGCAAGCGGATCGTCGCTGTCCAGTCCCATAAGCGTTGGAAAATCGAAAGCTGTGCTCAGTCCGGTCTGCCCCTCCTTCAGGAGCATCTTCCATCTTGCATTTGTATCCTCTGCTGTGCCAAAGCCCGAGAACTGCCTCATCGTCCAAAGCCTGCCGCGATACATAGTGGGATATACGCCTCTGGTGTAGGGGTACTCTCCTGGATAGCTCAGGTCTTTAAGATAATCCAGATGGGCTACATCTGTGGGGTCGTATATCCTTTTTACCTCAATCCCGCTCAGAGTCTCAAACCTTTCCTGCCTCTCCTTACTCCTCTCTACGTAAGGCTGGAGACAAGTCTTCTCCCACTCTTCCCTTTTCCTTCTTATTTCTTCAAGACTCCTCTCATCCAACATGAGCATCACCTGACGCATTCAACATAATTTTCACCATTTCAACACTCAATTTTAACATATTAAACGGGAAAGATTTTTAAGTTTCTGGGATATTACTGACTTCGGATCTTTGTCTTCAGAACTTCCCAAGGATTCCCCTAGCAATTGTATTGAGCTGAACTTCCTTGGTGCCTTCATATATTTCCGTTATCTTGGCATCTCTGTAGAAGCGCTCCACGTCATATTCTGAGATGTATCCATAGCCGCCATGCATCTGTATTGCTTCGTCGCACATTTTCACAGCAAACTTTCCAGCATAGTATTTGGCGATGGCAGTTAGAGTTGCATCGGGGTTCCCAGAGGCAGCTTTCCATGCCGCATTGTACACTAGGAGCCTTGCAGCTTCAAGCTGCGACTTCAGATCAGCAAGTCTGTGCTGCAGGCTCTGAAAAGCACCTATTGGCTGTCCGAACTGCTTTCTCTGCTTTACGTAATTCAACGTCCTATCAAAGGCTCCTTGTGCAATGCCTAACGCCTGGGCAGCTATCTCAATTCTGCTCTCGTTAAAAAACTCAAGAACCTGATAGAAGCCCCGATTAAGGGTACCAATTACATCTTCTTCACCAACCCTCACGTCCTTGAAGCTCACTTCAGCAGTTGGAGAGCTCCTAATTCCGAATTTGCCTCCAATTTTTGTTGTTTTGAGTCCCTCAGCATCTTTTCTGACCAGAAACGTAGTAAATCCTCTATACCTAGGCTGGGCATCGGGATCAGTTACGGCGAGAACAATGAAGTAGTCAGCAATGGTACCGTTGGTTATGAATGTCTTCGCTCCATTTATGACCCACTCATCTCCATCCTTCTCTGCCCTTGTTTTTATAGCTGTGAGATCACTTCCTGCTTCAGGCTCTGTATAGCAGCCCGCAGTGATTGCCTTGCCCCCTGCAATCTTTGGCAGAACTTCCTCTTTCTGCTCCTGGCTCCCAAATTTCAGAACAACCTCAGATGAGAAATCAGAAAGTATAATGGCGCTTCCAATGGTGCTATCAGCCCTGCAAAATTCTTCTACAATCAGTATGTTCTCAAAAACGGTCATCCCTGCTCCGCCATATTCCTCTGGATAATGAACACCGATGAATCCAAGTTCGCAAGCTTTCTTCCAGAGATCGAAGGGAAACTCCTCCTTTTCGTCAACCTCCCTTGCCCTTTCCGGTGTGAACTCATTTACGGCAAATTCTCTCGCAGCTCTTTGAATATCCTTCTGATCCTGACTTAGCTCAAAATTGACCAAATTTAACACCTCCGAGGTTTGTCATTACTGATTGTAGCAATACATAAATGCTTTTCGAAAAATATTGGGTTTTTCAATGCTTAATCGTTATATAATTCAGGTATTGACGTCTAAATTGGCCAAATCCACCAATTTGGCTACCTCCTATCCGAATCCTATTTCTCCTTACGCTTGAGAACAGGGTCTTTTGAGGAGAAATCTACATAGAACCCAAGAGATGTCAAAAGTTGGTAAGAGTGTTTACCTTCGCCATGAAGCATGAGCTCAAGTACGTCTGAAGGCTCATCAACATCCACACTGGCAAAGAAGGAATCAAACAGAACAAAATTCAGACCTTTAGACTCAGCAGTTTTTCTGTGCCTGAAAAAGCTCCCGAAATGATATGACACCCTGAAATTCGGGTTTCTTACCAGCAACATATTGGTTCCGCCTTTCCTGCCTGGAGCTGCTACCACATCCCCGTTTATGCTGAAAAATTCCTCAACAATATCTTTGTTAAGTAAGGGTAGGTCAGACATGACAATAGCAAGCTCTTCCCCTTCAGCTCTGTCAGCTATGGCAGCATTTATACACTCATCCAGAGTCCTGCCATCCACAACGATCTCGCCTCGAAACCACTCCCTCTGAAAAGGTTCAGGGGTAACAATAAAAACGTTTCTGGCTTCACCAATTCCCTCAACTGCCTCATAAACGTCCCTAAGCATGGTTTCTGCCAGCAGAATCCTTTCATTTGGACTCATGATGGATGAAAGTCTTGATTTTGGATTAGATGGTTTGAAAGGTATTATGATGTCCATGGCCGCTGTCGGAATCAAGAGCAAAAAAGCATTGCCCTTGCGTCTCCCTTCGACAAACTTATATTTCATATTTTGAAGTTGGAGGTATGAATGACTTAATCTGCAAATTTGCAGTCAGGGAAGGCAAGAGGTTCGGAGAAACAATAGATGTTTACAATGGTCACATTATCGTTAAGGTCAGCAGCGATTTTATCGGCATTCCGCTGGAAAGGGTGGAAAAAATTGCAGATGATGAAGTACACTTTCAGGATTTCAATGAAAGCGAAGCAAAACAAATTGGGCTTGCATGGATTGAAGAGAAATCAAAGCCAGTAAGCATTGAGGAGCTGAAATCCTACGGTTTTGGAGAGGAGTAAAAATTAAACGGGATGGAGATGGAGTACAAGCAGGTCATTGTTGTAAGGGATGATCTCAAGCTTTCAAGGGGCAAGCTTGCGGTTCAGGTTGCTCATGCTGCTATTCTTGGGTATGAGAGATGTGATGACAAAATACGGGAGATGTGGAGGTTAACCGGTCAGAAGAAGATTGTGGTGAAGGTACCGGACCTCAAAACCCTTATGGAAGTGAAGGAAAAGGCAGAAGAGGCGAATCTGACCGTTGCGGTTGTGAGAGATGCTGGCTTAACTGAAGTGCCACCTGGCACGATTACGGCTGTAGTCATCGGCCCAGATGAGGAAAGGAAGGTAGACAAGGTAACTGGAAATCTGCCTCTTCTGAAATAATATTGATGAGATATTGATGAATTCTCCATCAGACTAAAGGATACTTTTTAATTCCCTCCAATTCAAATTGAATAAAACGACCGGGAGCTGAAATTATGAAAAAAATAACTTACGCTGATGCAGGTGTTGACATAAAGAAGGAAGAAAAGGCAGTAAAAAGCCTAGTTTCATCCCTCAATTTCGTAAGAGAAGGGTTGGGTAAGCCTATCCTCACAAACCATTTTGCAAGCGTCATTGATCTCGGCAACATCGCCCTTGCAATAACCACCGACGGTGTTGGCACCAAAATCAAGGTGGCAGAAATAATGGGGAATTTCAAGACGATAGGAATAGACTGCGTTGCCATGAACGTTAACGACCTGATGGCTATAGGGGCTGAGCCTATCGCCATGGTAGACTACATCGCCACAAATAAGCCTAATGAGAGGATCATGGCAGAGATTGGTCGGGGGCTGAATGAGGGCTGCAAGATCGCCAATATGAGTCTTGTGGGTGGTGAGACTGCAACCCTCGACATTGTCAATGGCTGGGATTTGTCGGGGACGGCTGTCGGCATCGTTGAGAGAGATAAAATGATCACTGGTGAGAGAATTCAGACAGGAGACGTCATATACGCAATACCCAGCAGTGGAATACACAGCAATGGCTTGACGCTTGCAAGGAAGCTCATTGAGGAGAACGGATATAGCTATACAGATAAATTTGGTGATAAAACAATTGGAGATGTGCTGTTGACCCCTACAAGAATCTACGTTGAGGTTCTTAAAATCATTAAAAGCCGAGAAGTTCACGGCATGGCGCACATCACCGGTGGTGGCCTCCTGAACCTCAAGAGGCTGAAAGAAGACGTGAGATTTGTAATAGACAAACCCCTCGAGCCTCACAAAATCTTCAAGTTCCTTCAGAAGCTCGGGGATTTGGATGAGAAGGAGATGTACAGGACATTCAATATGGGCATGGGTTTCATGATAATACTGCCAGAGGAAGAAGCAATGGAGCTTAAGAAAAGATACGAAGGAAATATAGTTGGATACGTTGAAGATGGTAAAGGAGTTTTTCTCAAGGATTTGAGGATGGACGAGTGAATATTAGATTACTGGAAATCCTTAATTCGTGCAAGTTACTCAACTTATTTTGCAATTTCTTACAATTTTACAGAATTTTACAATTTGTCAAAAATTAACTATATTAATACCCTATCCTAAAAAGCAACCATGAAAGTCGTGAAGGTTAGAAAAGTCAAAAAGGGAATCTGTAAATGTCACACATCTTGTAATTAAATTTTTTATTTTTTATTGAATTTATAATTATGTTTAACAATAATTAAACCTTCGACTAACCCTCCTCCAAAGTCTTAAATTCGTCAAAGCAGGTTCCACAACAGAAGAAATAGACTTTATTGTGATATTTATACACAATAGGCTCCTCTGCCAGATCTTTTCCACAGTAATCACACTTGAACGGGATTTTCATCCTTATCTGAATTTCCTTCTCACGCTTTTCCAACACCGGCATTATCTCCAGAACATCCAGACCACTTCTGTCAATGACTCTCCTCAGCTCATCTAGCCTATCCACGAGCACTTTTATCACGTACTTTTTACTTGTAATCTTATTGATTTCCACAATCTCATCAATTTCTTCAAAAATTTCTGGATTACCGGTCTCCACAATTAAAATCACAAGGCTTCCAGATTTCTCAATATCAGGGGACAATTTAATAGTATATTTCTGGATGATTCCTTCTTTTTCCAGCCTCTCAAGCCTCGATTTAACTGTGGGCCTGCTCAAACCAAGAAGCTTGGCCAACTCTGAAATACTTAATCGGGCATCATCTCTGAGAAGATTTATCAATTTTAGGTCGTGCTCATCGAGTTTTATCATTTCAATCTCCTCCACTTGTCCCTTCATCCTGACTGTTACATGAGCGTTAAGAATGTCAAACTATAAAACTATTTATTGCCTAATCTTACAATTCGCAAAAGAATAATTATATCTGGTTTTAGGCAAAATAGAAAAATAATAGCATAAAACTTGAGGTGAGTAAAATGAAAGAGAAAAATATCAAGATTACCGGGATGACGTGTGCATCCTGTGTTAAAGCCATAGAGGTGGCTTTAAAAGATCTTGATGGAGTTGAAGATGTTAGCGTTAATCTTGCAACAGAATCTGCAGTCGTTAAATTCGATCCCTCTAAGGTTAGCCTTGAAGAGATAACAGAAACCATTGAAAGCATTGGCTATGGTGTGGTCAAAGAAGAAAGAACCGTAACAGTAAAAATAGGTGGAATGACCTGTGCTTCCTGTGTCAAGACAATTGAGATGGTTGTTGGTGAGCTTCCAGGGGTGAAAAGTGTAAGCGTCAATTTGGCAACAGAGACAGCACGTATAGCCTATGACCCGGGCATCACAAGCCTGGATGACATAAAGAAGGTGATAGAAGAGGTAGGCTACCAGTTCATTGGGGTGGAAGGAGAGGAAGAAGAAGGAGAGGAGGAAGCAAGAGAAGACCATATTAGAGAAATGAAAAAGAAACTTTCATTTGCTGCTGTCGTTGGAATAGTCCTAGTCTTCCTACAGTATGGAGATTATATTGGACTACCAGTAGATGTCCCGTACAACAGCCTGATACAGTTCGTGCTTGCGACACCAGTGATGTTTTACTCAGGCAGAAGCATGTTTGCAGCCGCTGCAAGAGCGCTGAGCCATAGGATGCTTAACATGGATGTCATGTACTCCATGGGTGTCGGTTCAGCATATGTGGCAAGCGTGTTTTCAACACTCGGCCTCCTACCAGAGGACTACCTGTTCTACGAGACTGCAGTTCTGCTTCTGGCTTTCCTGCTGCTTGGTAGAACGCTTGAAGCTATAGCGAAGGGCAGAACAAGTGAGGCAATTAAAAAGCTGATAGGTCTTCAGGCTAAAACGGCTGTTGTTATCAGAGATGGGAAAGAACTAGAGGTGCCGGTGGAAGATGTTAAAGTAGGAGACATCGTAATAGTAAAACCAGGAGAGAAGATACCCGTTGATGGTGTCGTTGTCGAGGGTGAAAGCTATGTTGACGAGTCGATGATTACTGGCGAACCCGTTCCAAACCTCAAGAAAGAGGGAGACGAGGTTGTCGGAGCCACAATCAATAAGAACAGCGTGCTGAAGATTAAGGCAACGAGAGTTGGCAGCGATACTCTCCTGGCTCAAATAATTAAGCTGGTTGAGGAGGCTATGGGAAGCAAACCACCAATTCAGAGGCTTGCCGATAAAATTGTGGCATACTTCATACCCGTGGTTCTGACGATAGCGATAACGTCATTCGTCTACTGGTACTTCATAGCAGATGTGCCTGCCCTATTCGCCTTTACAACTCTGGTTGCTGTCTTGGTAATAGCCTGCCCCTGTGCATTTGGACTTGCAACGCCTACAGCTTTGACTGTAGGTATGGGGAAAGGGGCTGAGCTCGGGATACTGATAAAGAACGGTGAAGCTTTAGAAATAGCCAGGAAAGTTACAACAGTCATCTTCGATAAGACTGGGACACTCACAAAAGGCAAACCAGAGGTTACAGACATAATCGCCTTTGATGGGGGCGAAACGGAGGTATTGAAGATAGCAGCCATAGCGGAGAAGAGGAGTGAACACCCTCTGGCTGAGGCTATCGTAAAGAGGGCCGAGACCGAAGGGATCGACATTGAAGAACCAGAGAAATTCGAGGTTATAGCGGGCAAAGGAGTTGTTGCTTCTCTTAACGGTGACAGAATACTGGTTGGCAGCAGAAAGCTCATGATGGAGAATGGGCTGGCAGTAGATGCGAAGATAGAGGAAACACTACAGAGACTTGAAAAAGAGGCAAAAACTGCAATCCTCGTTGCGTCTGATGGTAAAATTGTTGGAGCAGTGGGAATAGCAGACACAATCAAGGAATCTGCCAAAGAAGCCATCGAAGAGCTCCACAAAATGGGCAAGAAAGTAGCGATGATAACCGGCGATAATAAAAGAACTGCAGAGGCAATAGCCAGAAAGCTTGAAATTGACACAGTTCTTGCAGAAGTTCTGCCTCATCAGAAAGCTGAGGAGGTAAAGAGGCTGCAGGAGCAAGGAGAGGTGGTGGCATTCGTTGGAGATGGGATTAACGATGCTCCAGCTCTGGCTCAAGCTGATCTCGGCATTGCCATCGGAAGCGGTACAGATATAGCTATAGAGAGCGGAGAGATTGTCCTAATGCGGGATGACCTGAAAGATGTTGTTGCCGCGATACAGCTAAGCGAGAAGACCTTGAATAAAATAAAGCAGAACCTGTTCTGGGCAATGATTTACAACACAATACTGATTCCAGTTGCTGCAGGACTGCTATATCCCCTCTTCGGCATCGTTTTCAGGCCAGAATGGGCAGGAGCAGCAATGGCGCTGAGTAGTGTAAGTGTTGTGACAAACTCATTGCTGATGAAGAACTATGTGCCACCTATAAAGAGAGAGAAGTAGATCAGGAATTTCTGTTTCCTCAACTTCCTAATTTTTAATTTTGAATTAGATATAATAAATAAAGTAATTATAAAAGGAGGTAGATTTATGTCGAGGATAGTCAGTACCGTAAATATTGCAATAGTCACATTGGTATTTTTGAGTGTTTTACCACTCATGTCAAGCCAAGCTGAAGCGTCAGATACAGTTTCCGTAGAGTATTCCACATATCCAGATGTAATAAAACCTGGAACAAAGGGGTACATTCAGATAAAGCTGACGAATCTGGGAACTCAGCCCATATACAACCTCCATGTGTTCCGTATCAAGGCTGAAAACCCATTGAAGATATACGACACTCACAAGGAGGTAGGAGACCTGTATCCTGGAATGTCAAAAACCATAATATCTCGATTTGAAGTTCCTGAGAATTCTGAATCCGGGTATTACATGGTGGAAGTCATTCTGAGATCGAAATACAGCAGCAACATAGACAGTTTCAGGTTTGACATCCCCATAGAAGTCAGAGGAGAAGCCCATATAAAACTCAGTGTAACTCCCGGAGAGATCGAGTCAGATAGTCAGGTAAATCTCACTCTCGTCGTGGAAAATAGAGGTGGAGAAATAAAGGATGTCAGGATTTCATGGAGTGGTGAGAATATTCTACCATTCACCGAAAGCTCCACTTTATACATACCTTTCATGAAATCCTGGGAATACAGAGAGATAGAGTTCAGAGTAAAGTCAACAGATCCGGGGACGGCAGTGATGACGTTCAACATTTCCTACACCGACTCGACAGGAAACCAGGTCATCGAAACTCACACTATTGCTCTGGATGTGAAGAGCAAGGAGGAAAGCTTCCTGAAAGTCACACTCAAACCGGAAGCTCTTGAGATTGGAAAAGCTGGCAAGCTTGTATTCAGCATATCCAACGAAGGTGGCAAAGAGCTGAGAAACATTTTGCTGAGCTGGCAGAGTGAAGTTTTGCTTCCAGCATCGTCCAGCTCGGAGTTCATGGAGGTTTTGAAGCCTGGAGAAAGCCGAATAGTGTCCTTTAACGTGTTTGTGAATGAGAACGCAAATCCAGGCTATTACTCATTCCCGCTCACATTAAAGTACGATTCCTCAGGAAAGACCAAGGTTGCAAATCGCACGTTTGCTGTGATGCTCAAAGGCGACATGTCTCTGACTACCACCCTTTTCAGGGCAGAATCCAATAAAGTCTTCATATCTATCGCAAATACCGGTAATGCTCCGGCAAAGAACCTAGTTGCCTATGCTAGCTCCGCTTATGGCAAGGCAGAGGTATTCATCGGAGACATGGAGCCAGGAGATGAGGAGATTATAGAGGTTGATCAGATGGGGGTTGACACGTCAAAGCCCTACAACCTGACGCTGAGACTTGAGTACAGAGATGTTTTTGACAATCAGTTTGCTGAGGAGAAGGAGATAAGCGTTCACCATTTCAGACAGAGCTTCCCGGCTACACTGGCTGCAGGAGCCATAGTAGTGCTTGCATTGGTAGTTGTCGGGGTGTGGCTCTGGAAGAAAAGGTGATGGTTCAGATATGGCTGAAGCGGAGTCGGAGCGTATAGCGTTAATCGGTGATCTCAAATGGTGTCCATAGCAAGGAAGAACCTCTTCCACGAAAAAGGAAGACTGGTGATAAGCGTAGGAGGCGTGGCCTTTTCAACGATGCTCATCATGATCTTAATTGGTGTATATTACGGAATATTCACCGAGAGCACCATGTATCTTGCCAAAACAAGAGCAGACCTCTGGGTCGGGCAGGAGGGCATACACGACACCTGGCACACATACTCTCTCCTTCCCCGAGGTTTGGACGATGAGATAAAGCAGGTTGGTGGAGTAAAAGATGTCCATGAGTTCATCGGGAGAGCTGTGAGGGCAAAGGTGTCCAAGGTATACGACAAGGAGGAGACAATCTACATAATCGGCTTTGACACGAAAACCGGTGTAGGTGGCCCTTGGGAGGTTCTGAAGGGAAAGAAAATACCCAGAAACGGCCAAGTTATTGTGGACAGGGTCTTTGCCATAAGGAATAACATAGACATCGGAGATAAGATTGAGGTCGGAGGAGTGGAGCTCACTGTAGCTGGCATCTCCAAAGATACTTTCGTTCTGGTCTACTCTTACGCCTTTGTGACGAAAGAGGATGCTGAGAAAATCTTCGGAGCCGAAGATTTTCTGAATTACTATATGGTGGAGGTAGAGAACCCGTTTTTTGCAAAGAAAGTAGCTGACAACGTCAAAAGCAGGCTGGAAAGCCTCGGTGTTAAAGTGGATGTTCTGACAAAGCAGGAGTTCATTAACAACCACAAAGAGGTGATAGATGAAAGCTTCAGTGCCATACTTCTGCCACTCGTCTTTATAGGGTTTTTCATAGGCGTCACAGTCATCGGGCTGACGCTGTACACAGCAACTCTGGAAAAGATGAAGGAATACGCAATTTTGAAGGCGATAGGTGCTAATGAGGCCTTCATGACCAGAATAGTCTTAGAGCAAGCCTTCACGATTGCCATGTTGGGATTTGTTGCTGGCTCAATTCTGTCACTTGCAGCGGCTAGCTGGGTGCCAAGTGTTGCTCCAGAGTTTTACGTTGAGATTAACCTGCAGAATATCGCAATGACCTTCGCATCCATTGGGGTGATGAGTCTAGTGGCAGCCCTCATCCCAATCAGAAGGATTGAAAGAATCGAACCTGCAACGGTCTTTCAGGCATAGGGCTGGTTTAGAGAGTGATCAAAGTGATTTAAGACGGGTTTGGATGGTGAGATCAGATGGATGAAAAGCTGGCTGGTGGTCAGAGACCGTTAGAAGTTAAAAATGTGACCAAAATATATGGTTCTGGGAGAACGGCTGTGAAGGCCGTTAATGGCGTTTCATTCTCAATCGACAGGGGTGAGCTGGTCTTGTTAATGGGACCATCGGGTTCTGGTAAGACGACCTTGCTCACCCTGATCAGCGGTCTGCTTAAGCCTACATCGGGCAGTATAAAGATCGACGGTAGAGAGATAACCAGTTTAACCCAGAAAGAGCTTGCAAAACTCAGACTGGAAAAAATAGGCTTCATCTTCCAGCATTTCAACCTTTTAACCGCCTTAACAGCCCTTGAGAACGTCATGATTCCGCTGATAATCAAGGGGGTTAAGGAGAGCGAATCAAGAAAAATGGCTGCTAAACTCCTTATCAACTTCGGATTGGAAGACAGAATGCACCACAAGCCCGAAGACCTCTCTGGAGGGGAGCAGCAGAGGGTAGCTGTTGCCAGAGCAGTGATAACAGACCCAGACATAATCATTGCCGACGAGCCCACAGCAAATCTCGATTCGGAAAAGGGCAAGGAGGTAATGGAGCTGATTCATGCAATGGTTAAAAAGGGCAAGGCTGCAATAATAGCCAGCCACGACCCCAGAGTGGAGAGTTTCGCAGACAGAATTCTCCGGATGGAGGATGGGAGACTGAAGGATAGTGGACATAGTAGAACATGATAGTGATGGAACGCAGAAGGGTTAGGTCCTGGCATGGACTGGAATTCACCATCGAGCTCCAAAACGGATGGGCGAAAATAGGTTTCTTTTTCCACCCTCAGCTTGCGAACTTTTTCATGAGATATGGTTTGCCTGAAAAAGACAGAGTCGAGATGGAGATTCTCCATGAACTGGGACATATTCAGATGTTTCCTTTTGTCCTGGCTTACTACATCCCCTTTTACCTTTCTGGCATTTCTGGAGGTTTTGAGATTGGAATTGCAACGGCAGGCATGTTCCTCTTCTGGGAAGTTCTGGCAGAAGCTTATGTTTTCTTCAAATATCGGACATACATAGAGGTTTACAGAAAAAGCATCCATCCCATCACGCTTGCCTTTTGGGCTGGAATCTTTGTTGCTGTGTTAGTTCCCTTGATTGTGCTGATCTTGCTCAGTCCAGCGTAATCCTGTCTGCATCTTGATAGGATGTCCTCATCAACCTCCTAATTTTCTCAGCAGTCTTTCTTCCTACTTTCGGAACTTCCATGAGCTCTTCTTCACTTGCATTGGCTATTGCCTGTATCGTTCCGAAATGCTCAAGGAGGTTTCTGGCAATGACGGGGCCAATGTCACTTATAGCAGAGACAATGTACTCCATCTGCTCTTTGAGAGTCATCTTTGTTTTTCCGGTGTGGAGAGCAACCTCCCTATCTTTAAGCTCCTGCTCTCTTCTGGTGATGGCTGCTATCAGCTCCGCCGTCTCTCTGGCATCCCTCGTAAATATTACCGGGATGCTCAGGTCAACCACGATGGATGCTATTGCTCCTCGTACTGCGTTAGGGTGCACGTTTCGTCTGCCATACAGGTTCTCGCCCTCAATAATGAGGAGAGGCCTAATATAGCTCTTTTTCAGATTTATGAGCTGTCCGAAGAGGTCTCGTTGCCTGTTGATGAGGCTCTCAAGAAAGTCATCGACACTCTTCCTTTCAATGGCCACCCTGTCACTCACCACAAAATCAGCAACCTCAAGATTCTGTAACCTGATGTCGAAGCCCATGCCATGCAGAACTCTTACAACTCCTCCTTTCGCTTCCCTGGAGTCGGCATAGATAGTATATTTTTGTCTGATTTCCGAAGCTTCTATGAAGTCCTCAAGACTCTTCTGCCCCTTCAAGTCTCTCTCTGCAACAAGCTTTCTCAGCCTGTCTCTCACTTCGTAAAGTCTGTCGTACATGGCCCTCTCTTTTCTGACGCTGGCCCAGTAATATGCTTCATCTCTCGTCCCTTTAGTTATCAGGACAACTATTCTACCTTCTCTTCCTCTCCCAGTCCTCCCCCTTCTCTGTATTGCTCTTATCTCTGATGGAACAGCCTCATAGAAAACAACCAAGTCTGTGGAAGGTATGTCGAGCCCCTCCTCCCCAACACTTGTGGAAACGAGAACGTTTAACTCACCGTTCCTGAACTTCTGGAGAATTTCCACCTGCTCCTTCTGCCTCATTCCCCTGTCCTCGCCCCTGTTGGCCTGACCTATGAACTTGGCAGCTCTCACACCCTCTAATGAGTTCAGCTCTGCCAGAAGTGTGTCGGCGGTATCCCTGAAATTGGTAAAGACTATTATTCTGGAATCGGGATTTGTTCTGAGCTGCTCCAATACAACTTCCTTCAATTTCTCCAGCTTTGGATGGTCAGCTTTACAGTTCAGAGCCTTGAGGACAGCGCTTCTGAAAAGAGGGTCGGATATAAGAGATTTGGATGCTTTGCTGCCTCCTTTGCTTCTTCCCTCTACAACAAGCCTTCGGAGATAGTGCTTCAGCGCTTCCAAGCCCTGGGTTTCAATGAGTTCAATGCCGTGCTGAACCTTCAGAATCTCTGCAAGAGTAGATAGGGCTTCAAAGTACCTCGTTTCCCCAGTTTCGGCAGCTTCGCTCTGCAAAGCTTCCTGAAGAGCTAACAGCTCTTTCTTTGTGAGTTTATCAAAATCCACGTTTTCAAATACGTTGAGCTGCTTCAGCCGCTTGAACCTGAGCTTGAGGACCTCCTGAAACTTCTCAGCCACTTCTTTCAGCTCTTCTGGCATGTCAACCTTGATCCACTCAATTTTCTTCTCTCCAACGTAGGATCTGACGTCAGGGTCGTATTCAGTTCTGATTTCCATATCCTCGATACCCAGATTATCTATAACCTCCAGAATCCTTTCAGGTTCACTGCCAGGAGATGCGGTTATTCCCATTATCAGCGGACTTTTCGATTCTTCCCTGAATTGCTTGGCTATGAAAACGTAGGAATAATTGCCAACAGCTCTGTGGGTCTCATCAAAGATTGCCAGAATAAAATCCCTAAGATTTACTCGAGAAGAGATTATGTCATTCTCAACAACCTGAGGCGTTGAGACAATAATGGTTGCGTTTTCATAGAGCTCTTCACGCTTTTCTGGAGAGACTTCGCCACTGAGGGTTACTATTTTCTCCGCATCTATGTTGAGGGTTCTTCTCAAAAAATCAGCGTGCTGCTCCACCAGCGGCTTTGTTGGAGTAAGAAACAGCACCTTTCCATCTTCGTTGAGAAGCCTTGAGGCAATTACGAGCAGAGCAATGACAGTCTTTCCAAGACCAGTGGGGAGGATTACCAGTGTGTTCCGCATCAGGCAGGTGGCAGCTATGGCTATCTGGTAGCTCCGCCTTTCCACTGTTCTCGGTTTTATCAGAGGATGGCTGACGTACTCCACATAATGATGTCTTTTAAGGGCTTTAAAAAATATACGCAGACATCAGATTCCTCAGAACATTCTTCTACCTCGATTTTGTTAAAAAGCTAAGGGTAAAGCTGAGAGTCCAAAAACCTTAAGTAAAAATAATGCAGAATTTCTATGATATGGAATCGGACACAAAATGCATCCATGATCCGGCTGTGGAGTGCGTGAACAAAATGGAATGTTTCAAATGCCCCCTCTATGAAGCAATTATGACTGATTATCCTCATTAATCCCTCATTGATCAATCTCTATCCCGTAAATCTTCTCAGGGTTCTCTACGCAGATTTTGTAGGCAACATCTTCATACCCTGCTTCAACCAGCTCCTTTATTTTTCTGGGAACCGTTTTGGGGCCAAGAACCGAACCAGGACGTTTAGCGTCGTCTATGTAATCGGTCTCCACCAAAAACCTGCTGCTTTTCTGAGCAGCTTTGAGCACGTTGTCGCCAGATGCGATTACCGATGGAAAAAGACCGATTTCCTCCATCTCCTCCACAGCAGGTGGGGCGAAGTGTTTCACCACTTTCTCCCTCTTCAGCCCCTCTTTATCTGCAAGTTTCGCTATTTCTGCCATACCCTCAATAGTGAAGCTTTCAGTGTGTATCTGGACTGGACAATCAACATCCCTAGCAACGCTGAAAGCGTGCTGCAACACTTCGTTGCTGAGCTTCCAGACATAGTCGCTCACCTCATAATGTGGCCTTCCGCTCTTGATAGCAACAGCTTTCCCTTCTGCAACATATCTGGCTGCCAGCTCAAGAGCATCCTTCATTATTTCAGCAGCGGAGTCATAGCCAAGCTTCTGTCCAATGACAGTTATCTCCGCAGGATGCACACTCAGAACTGCGTAACACCCCACAATCTGATTTCCTTTCCCCACCAGCTTTAAATGTTCCTCAAAAATATCTTTGAAGTCCTCGCCTTTCTTCGGAAATATTCCGTAATGGTGGCTGAGAAGGGAGATCAAGAAGACATGTGTCCCACCTGCCTGTTTGAACTGTTTGAGGGCTTTAAGGCGAAGGTGGTTATAGAGGTGCATGTGATTGTCGGTGACTATCATGAAGTGGTGGTAAATGGTAGGGTTTTTGAGTCTAACTTTTCTGGTGTATCAATATGTCAATGAGGTGTTACCATTTTACTTTTCACACATTTTACGTATCATCCCTCAGCCCCTATATGACCAGCCTACTTTCTTATGATTGGTAATGGCATTTTTCCTGCCAAATTTTCAGGTTCATATTCTAAACTAAACCCCCAAATGTTCAAAAATACCAGAAGCCTCCATTAAAAACAATTTCTGACTTATTCTTGCCATACCTGAGCAGACCTCTAAGGAGAAAAACATAAACATGAAGACCTGATTTTTACTTTACAGCCTTCCTTCATTCCGCATGTGTGGAACAACGATGTAGTTTTATAAGTTGGCATGCATATCTGAGTGGCGAGATTGAGAAGACTATAAATTTCCTTATTACCCATTACGGATACGGAAATATCACAGCTCTAATGGAATACCGTAAACTATTTAATTAATTATAGTGATAAATATTGGGTGTATCGAAATGGGAAACGGAAGAACACCTAGTTTAATAATTAGTTTATTTCTGATAGTTTCTATAATAGGAGTCTCGGCAGCACTTATACCACAGGAAAAAGTTAGAGTGATAATTACCGTAGACAGAGGTTTTGACGAGAAAATAATCCCGGCTGCAGGGGGGTGGATTATAGCGAAAGGAAAGATTTTTCCAGTTGTGATTGCGGAACTCCCGGCAAAGGCAATTGAGCATATAAAGAATGCCAAGGGTGTTGCCAAGGTGGAATATGATGTGGAAGTATATGTGCTGGGTAAACCCTCAAAACCACCTGGGAAGGACAAACAGAAACCTCAGCCACCACAGGAGATTCCATGGGGTATTAATAGGATAAAAGCTCCTGATATATGGAGCACATCTGATGGCTCAAGTAATGGTGTGATTGAAGTTGCAGTTCTGGATACTGGAATAGATCACGATCATCCCGACCTTGCAAACAACCTTGCATGGGGCGTGAGCGTTCTGCATGGCAGGATTTCAGAGAAATCAAAAGACTATAAAGACAGGAACGGGCATGGAACGCATGTTGCTGGAACGATTGCAGCTCTGAACAATGAAATAGGTGTTGTTGGAGTTGCTCCGGGAGTGGAGCTATATGCCGTTAAAGTTCTTGGAGACAGCGGAAGCGGCTGGGTTAGTGATATAATTCTCGGAATTGAGCAGGCTTTGCTCGGACCAGATGGGACTCTTGATAGCGATGGTGATGGAATAATAGCCGGCGATCCTGATGATGACGCCGCAGAAGTCATATCGATGAGCTTTGGAGGACCAAGCGATGTTCAGTCTCTCCATGACGCGATAGCAGAAGCTTACAACTACGGCGTAGTACTTGTAGCGGCTTCAGGAAATGATGGAGCCTCGAGTCCTAGCTACCCTGCTGCCTATTCTGAAGTCATAGCCGTTGGTGCAACTGATTCAAACGATCAGGTAGCAGGGTGGAGTAACAGGGGGGTAGAGGTGGTAGCTCCCGGCGTTGATGTGCTCAGCACCTATCCAGATGACACATATGCAACACTGAGCGGGACATCGATGGCGACCCCGCATGTCAGCGGAGTTGTAGCGTTAATTCAGGCAGCATACTACAATACATCCGATAGTGTTCTTCCAGTCGGAACATTTGGTGACCTTAACAATACTACTGTAAGAGGAATACTCCACATGACAGCCGAAGATCTTGGGACACCAGAATGGGATGCCGACTACGGCTATGGAATGGTCAGAGCAGATCTGGCGGTACAGACAACAACTAACTGATTACCCATATACATTTTTAACATCTTCTGGGTGGTTTAAGGGACAGCTATATTGAGGCACAGAGCTATTCAACAATACATTCATCATCGATTACTCTGCAATTTGGAATTTCAACGTTCCTAATGGTAGAAACGAGATAGTGTTCGATTACTATCCGGACAACAATATCATAGCTGTGACCGTTGTTTGGGGTTACTTTACTAGCTCACCATCCATAATGGAGATAAAAGAGTTCGACATACTATTCAACGCCGATCCAGATAATGATGGAACTACTGAAAACACAAATGTGATGGACCTGCAGAACATAGCAACCCACGAACTAGGCCACGGGATAGGGCTGGACGATCTCTACGAAGACATCTGCTACATGGAGACCATGTATGGTTACTCTGATTATGGAGAAGTGACTAAAAGGGGACTTGAATACAGGTGATATAGCAGGATTGCATGAGCTCTACGGAGAGTGAGGTTTGAATTTCTCTTTTTGTGTCTGCATTTTTGCTCTTTTCCCCTCATTTTTATCTCATCACCAAATAATAAATAGAATAAAAAATCATTTGTGCCTTCAAGTATACGATTTTAGGGCGATGAAGATGAAAAATGTTATAAATTATAGCCCCGCGGGGATTCTACATCTTCAAGGTTTATAACCCACAACTGCAATGACACAGTACAATGAGTGCTTTGAAGTTCCATTCGGCAGAGGGTTTACTCGATGGACAGATGAGACTGGCAAGGAAAGAGCTACCAGAAAAGAGCTATAAGATCCTTGAGAATTTTAAAATGAGACTTCTTTCTGAAGGAATCACTAAGCTCCGGATTGTTAGATATATCGGATTGCTTAGAAAGATCTACTCCTTGGTTCCGAGAGAATTTGATGAATGGGACGAGGAATATATCGTTGAAGTTCTTGCAAAGCTTGAGGAAACGGATTATGAGAATTCCACAAAGAATGAGTTCAAGAAAGCCATGAAGAAGTTCATAAAGTTCTATTACGGGAAAAAGTCTGATTTACTTGATTATGTTAAACAGACCAGGAAAAAGGATTCAAAGATCCCTGAGGTTATCAGAGAGGAGGATATTCTGAAGCTTATTGAGGTTGCAGATAATATGAGAGATAAAGCCATGATTGCAGTTTGTTATGAGGCGGGTTTAAGAGTTGGAGAACTTGCCGGGTTGAGAATTAGAGATATTGAATTCTTCACAAATTCGACAGGTGAGATGAGGGCCAAGATAAAAGTGACTGGGAAAACCGGTGAGAGGGTTATCCCGATTGTTATGAGCGTTCCATATCTTAAAAGATGGTTGGATGAACATCCTTTTAGGGATGATCCCAATGCCTATGTTTTTTGTTCGCTTGCAAGGATCAACTATGGTGGCATGATCTCTTATCAGAAGCTCTATGAGAAGTTTATTGAGCTTGGTAAGAAAGCGGGGCTGAAAATACGGCTTCATCCTCATACTCTCCGACATTCAAGAGCTACAGTTCTTGCCAACCATTTGACTGAGGCGCAGATGTGTGAATTCTTTGGGTGGGTTCAGGGCTCAGATATGCCACGGATCTATGTGCATCTGAGTGGCAGGGATGTGGAAAAATCAATACTCAAGCTGTATGGTCTCGAAACTGAAGAACAGAAAAAAGAAGTTGAGGCGAAGCCTAAAAAGTGCCCACGCTGTGGTTACCTGAATGCTCCAACGGACTTCTACTGTGGCAGGTGTGCTTTAATACTGGATGAGTCAAAGCGTGTGGAGCTTGAAATGGAAGAGATGAAACTCATGAAGGAAATAATGGGGATGATGGACCCTGAAACTCTGAGAAGAGCGAAGGATATGATTGAATTTGTTGAAAGGATGAGGGAGAATCCCGAACTGTTTAACCTTTTATTGCAGGTCAAAGGTTAGTTTTTTAGCGGTTTTATATACTGGAAACCTATTTTCTGTTTTAAAATGAGGCGCCAGCACACAGAGATAGCCATAACCCTGGCCCTGTTTGTAGTGGCTGAGCTGCTTTTAGACGCTTTGGCCGGTGACTGGCTGAAGCAGCAATTACAGAGTTTTCTTGGTGGCATTCCTGCAGCTATCGGTTTTGTAGCGGTGCTGGCGCTGATATGGGTGAGAGTTAGCAAGTATGAGGCGTTGGCTGGTTTAGGAGGGAGTAGAGGTAGAAGGAAGGCTGGAGGCAAGAAAGGAGGTGTGAAAAAGGAAAGTAGGAAAGGAGGGAGATGAAAGGATGAGTAAGGTAAGGAGAGTTGGAGGGGCTGTAAAAGCCCAGTATGGACATCATTGGGGCGGCAGCTTCAAGAAGGGTCGCATAGGGCTCATGGAAGTCGGAGCGCTGGTTTTCTATGTACTCGCCAGCATCGCTGCGTTCGGATTGGGTTCGCTGAGTCTTTCATGGCTCACTGACTTTACATGGCTTATCGTGATTACAACGATGCTGATAGTGCTTTCTCAGAAGAAAGACGTCACTCTGACGGGTGTCGAGGTAATTGGAGCTATTGTGGCAGTTGTGCTTCCCCTAGCGGCAGCGGGGCAGCTTACTTCAGTGGGCATTGACATAAGCAGCTATGTCGCTTCAAACGGCTTCCTGCTGTTTCTGATAAGCGTTGCGGGGGCAATTGTAGCAGCTACTCAGGATTGAAGGAAGATCAGGTTTTTCTCAAAATTTTTTACCAAGAGGGGTGGGGCAGATGAGCAACAAAAGAAGGGCAGTAATGGCCGCATTTATGCTAACGATGCTGATAGGGCAGACTGTGGCAATACCGCTAATTATCCCGCTGGCAATTGGCGGAATAATTGGGGCTGGCGCCATCGGTTACTGGCTTGGATTGCAGAAGTCAGAGGAATATCAGCAGCTAATAGCGGATTATGAGGCTCAGCTGACTTCAAACACTATTCAAAACGACATTAACACACGTTTATATCTGCAAGAGATCTATGCAAGGGACAACAACATAATAGCGCTTGGTCAGGATTTGTTGCAATATTCACGTAATTATGCGTGGGCTCTGGCAAAGTATGAAGCTTTGAAGGTCTTGGATACTGAGCTAAACAATGGTTCTAACTTCACGACTGCAAAAACTCTGGCAAAGCAGAAGGCACATGATGCTGTCTATAACTACTATGTCAATGTGACAAAGAACATCATAGCGCTGCATAATGAGACAGTAGAACTGATCTCTTATGCATTGTATAACTATAGCAACATTGGAATTAGTGAGGTTAAACTTGAAGGTAGTCATTTCATCGTTGGTTCAGGCAGTGCTAGCGGTTACGTTAGATTTGATAATAATACTGGAGTGTGGAAGAACTGGCGAACAACTTGGGGATCTGAGAGACAGACTAATTTCCAGAATGACTGGACAGAGCCGGAAACTCTGAATCTGCTTGGCACGAGTTTTAACATGAGCAGATTAGATTTGATCTTTGATTGTCCTGATGATCCGGGATATACCGTCCATTTGTATGCCACAAAGGTCTATATTGCTGGTGATTTGGTTTACAATAAGACAAAGTACACAGATGTGCTTAATGCGATTGACAGCGAATATAACATGATCAACTCTAACATTGATGCATACATTGATGGGCTTGCCCAGAGTTATGTTGATCAGTGGAATATTACGGCTCTGATTGATCCATACATCTTGGCTGGCTTGTTGAATCAGGATCTCAATGAAACAGGTTATCATGGTTATGCTGCTGCAGAGTTGGCCCTTATGGGTCTGAACACTACGGGCATTAATACGACTGTTAACATTACTGTCTATGATGGCGGTAATGCGACAGTCATGGAGGGCTGGCTGTTTACAGACTGGCAGGGAACCCTTGAAACTGGCCAGAATTATACGGCTAACAGCAGTTATAAGTGGTTCTTCGTTACTGATGGGGGTGTCTATGATCTAACTGGCTATAACTTCAGTGTTGGATCTCTCAAGGATTGGCAGGGTAACAGTTTGACAAATGTAACCTTGAAGCGATATGTCAGCCATACCGGTGACGTTGTGAAGATGTATGATGAGCTCTCGCAAATAAGGCAGCTTTACGAGGAGTACATCAACAACCTGCAGGCTATGGCAGCAGGAGGGGGCAGTGGGGGCTTTGACCTCTCTGCCTGGTGGGCTTCGCTGGATCAGACTGCTAAGCTTGGAGTTGTTGCCGTTGGAGCAGTAGGCCTTTACGCAGTTCTCAGGAGAAAGTGACCTTTTCCCCTTATTTTTAATATGGTGGTTTAGATGGCTAGGGGAGCTTTCGTTTTCTTGCTATTTTTCTTGGTGTCATTGGTGCTTATTCCGGCCAGCGCTGACTACATAGACATGTCAAAATTTGCCAGGAATGCAACGGTTCAGGAGCTTGGGAAGTTCAGCAGCCAGCCAGATTTAGTTTACTGGAGCAACGAGACGAAGAAATTCATAACCGGCACAGAAAGCAAGTGGGTGATTGATAGCTGGGCTTATGTGGTTGACTATGACCTGAATAAGGGCTATATCGTGGTATATACCAACAGGACTGAGCCAGTAACCATTGTTGACGTCTTTGGTGGCACTTGGAAGAAAGCAACAATCCATAAAGGCTACAACTATTTCAATTTCTCCGGAGTGCAGGAATATGCCGGGCTTAAGGTTGTAACAATAGGCTCACCCTCAGGTTTCGCCATCTTAAAGCAGAAAAGGGATATTTTCTACTTTGAGGACTATCCCATAGCCATCCTTAAATCTGAGCTGGCAAAGTTTAGCTGGCAGAGGGCAGCGGGAGCCTTGGGGCTTTTCCTTGTGGGCTTCGCATTGAGCTATTGGCTTAAGCGGGAGAGGCTTTTGATCAGCTTTGTTGACAATCTGGTAATAATATCGGTCTGCATTATTCTAATTCTGGCTGTTCTGAGTGTAGATTATACAACAACGATGGTTAACATCCCTGCAGGCAACTCTACAATAGCTAAGGAGATTCCTGCCTTAGAGCTTAGCAAGGAGAAGGTCAGGGATATGTATAACTGGGCTTTCGCTGTATTCTTCATAGCGGGCTTTCTCTTTGCCATGCGCTTGGCAGACTACGAAAAGCTTTACCTGGCTATCGTGGATTACTCTAAACCAATCAGGCTTTATGAGCTGCCATATCTCCCAAAGAAGGGGCTCATCAGGGATTTTGATAACAGATTAACCAAGATCAGCTTTAAGGAGGACTTTAAGCAGCTCATAAGCTTTGAGCTGGATGGGAAGAGTGTTAAGGGTATTCTGGCGGTGAAGGCAGAGGACAGGGTTAACGACAGCAAGGCGGAGTTTAACGCCAGGTATAGCCTGATTGCTTTCTTTGCCATGCTTATAATCTCGGTTGTGGCAAATTATCTCAATGCCTTCAAAATAGATCTGGCTTATTCGTTGCTTTTAGCAGCGATAACTGCCTCAATATTCAACATCAAGGCCATAAAACAGCATTTCAGCCTAGAAGTCACTAAAACAAAGCTCATTGAATGCAGCGAGATAATGAACGAGGATAACTATACCAAGATGCTCAAAAACGCCCAGATCAAGCAGATTGCCGAGGATTACAACAAGCTGTTGAGGGCTTACGTTAGGGAGAAGATTACGATGCCACGCAAAACTGTCAGTGAGCTTTTGAGCGTCATCAGGGAAGTAAAGGGTGGTGGCGATGAGTAGGGTGAACTTAAAAGCTAATGACAAGGTAGAACAGCTTAAACGCTTTATCAGTTACCGATTAGGCAAAAAGTTAGGTCTTGGAACCCTAGTTTTTGATCCTTTTGGTGATAGGCTTATTTTCCTTTTAGACGTTGCAGAGAAGGAATTTGGCAAGGAGGCGAGAGATGAGCTTTTCAGGTTTCTGGAGCCTTACCACAAAATGAGGGTTTTGAAGACTCTTCAGAATGAGGCAATTAAGCAGAAATTCTGGATAGCGGCAAGCGATCTGGCTAAACAGGATGGCGAGAAAGAGAAAGTGGAAGAAAGCGATGATGACATTTTGGGCTTATTCGATGGCGGGGAGGGATTGGATGAATAAGCTCATGAACGTTATAAATTCGGCAATAGAGAATGATGGCTTTCTTTTTATCGGGATTCTCGGTGATAAAGGGCTTGGCAAAACAGTGTTGGGCATGAACATAACCTTTGACATTCTGAAGGATTGGCGGGCTGTGTTGAAGCACATGGTGTTTACCATTACCGATTTCAGCAATCTGTCAGGGAGGAGCGATCTGATACGTCATACTGATGGCAGAATTAAAGCGGTGTTGTGGGATGATTTTGCTTTGCATACATCATCATATGGTTTTACGAAAAAGGGAGAAAGAGAGCAGCTTATTGACTTTATAGAGGATTTTGAGGTTGTTAGGGAAGAGGTTGCTGTTCTGATTGTAACTGCTGCCACCTGGGAGATGATCCCACCAAAGCTCAGGGATGCTGCCCATATCTTCATACAGATGACAAAGAGGGGAAAAGGAGAGGTATGGGCAAAGCAGAGGGGATGGCTGTTTTTGAGAAAGGATTACAAGAAAATCGGGGAAATCGAGAGTCAGAAGATTCCTGATGAAATCTATAATGAGTATAGGGAGATGAAGCGTAAAGCCAAGAGAGTAAAGGAGAAAATGGCAGTTATTAAGCAGAAGGAAAGGGCACGAAAACTGGCATTGGAGCTTTCCTCAGAAGAGTGGAAGGACATAGACCTGTTAACTGCTTATGGCATTCTGGACATGCATGGCAACTTAACAGAGTTCGGGAGGCTGGTTAAGAAGTATGCGGAAGAGGTTGGGGTGGAGCCTGAGAATGGGCATATAACATATAATAAGTGGTATGTGCGTGGGATGGGAAAATCCCACTTGACGGAGATAAGCAAAAGCGTGACAAGGGTCAATGATAGAGGTAGAATTGTGGTCCCATATGAGCTGAGGAAAAAATATGGGATTCAACAAAAAAGCGTGTTCTTGTGGCTTGATTTTGGTAAATTTGTCATAGGCTTACCGGATATCCAGTATGAGGAGTTTGTAAACTTTTTCTTTGATGAAGAGAAAGGGGAAGTTGAAGAGGTGGGAGGTTGACAGATATACTTAGTGCATCCCCCCTCCTCATTCTTATTGGGTTGGTGGTGCTATCCTGGTTCACAGGCAGCAAGCTGATCAAGGTTGTTGCTTTGGCGGTATTTTTTGGGGTTCCACTTATCCAAGGTCAAACAGCTTTGCCTAATAGCTTGGATGTCAGTCAGTTTTTGGATTTCGTGATTAATACGGTTAGTTACTGGCTTACTGAGGCTCTGGACAGCTTGATTAATTACATCAAGGCCAAGTTGATTGGGAGCATTTAGATCCTGTTCTCCAGGTTTGTGTCCACACTCCTGCAGAGCTCCCTGTGTCCACATTACGGTCCTATGCTTGTGTCCACAATCCTAGATCTTTCTCTGTGACCACAACCAGCATGATAATTCCTTACTTTCACTCCACCCAAAACTCCTATTTTCTGATAAACTGAGCCTTTTTTCACCGGTGATGAGTATGAATGTTGAACAGGATTTGATGGATTACAGGTTTAGAGCCGTTCTGAGGGCTGGTAAGAAGGGTGACCATAGCATAAGTATAGATGCCAGAAAGATTGCTGTGAGAAACAACGTGGACAGGAAGGGCGGACTTTACAGGCTGAACCTTGAGCAAATCATGATTGAGTTTGGTGAGGATTTGGCGATGGAGTTCTGGGAAGTTTTGATGTATCTGTTACCGGAGATGAAGGTAAAGGAGGCGATTAAGGAGTACGTGGAGAGGATGAGTTTTTGACAGCTCTGGAGGTAAGGTATTTTATTTTTCAAGAAGATGTGAGATTATGAGTGATGAGCTGACTGATGAGGAGATTAAGGAAGTGGAGGAGATCATTGAGGCATGCAAGACTGGAAAGATGAAGGTTTATACTATTGAGGAAGCAAAGAAGGAGTTAGGCCTTGAATGAGTTTTGAGGTCAGGCTTTCTGATGTATCTGTTACTGAGGTGAGAGTAAAGGAAGCGATGAAGGAGCTGGATATTGACTGGACTCTACTGCCATAATGTTAAAAAGGCATTGAGATTGTGAAAGAACCAGAATTTTAACCTCATGGAGTGAACTAAATGATCAGATTTTCAGAACATGCACTGAAAAGAGCTGAAGAGAGGGGGATAGATTTAAGTCAGGTTGAACTAGTAATCAGGGAACCACTGGAAGTAATTGACGTGAAATTTGGAAGAAAAGCGGTGTTCAGACAGCTTGAAGAAAAATATCTCGTTGTAATTTATGAAGAACAAAATGATGAAATAGTTGTAGTTACAACGTTAAAAGTGGATAAGGAGAGGCTGAAAAGATATGGTTTCAGTAGAGTTTGATCCCGAAGTAAATGCGATGTTCATAAGGTTTAAAGACGGAAAGGTGGCAGAATCGGAGCCCTTAGCTGACAATATCATCGTGGATCTGGATGAGGATGGAGAAGTTGTGGGAATAGAAATTCTCCTGCCAAAGCTCGAAAGGGAGCAAAAGGAGTTTGTTGAAAGGATATTGAAGGCAAAGGTTTGAAGAATTAATGATTTCCAGTGCTCATTCTTCTGTTTGATTCTTCTGTTTTATTTCTCTCAGCTATTTGAGGAGATCAGGAAGTGAAACGGTTTCCTCCATGGCTGATAGTTTTAACAAGGAAGAGGTTTAGCATTAGAGTTTTTGGTAGGAAAAGTTACTTCTCAAACTTACCGAGTTAGAATTTCTAAAAGCAAGGAAAACGTGAGCCCTGTCCAAAGACCATATGTTATAACATAAACAACGTTGTAGATTCTCTGAAGTTTCGGACTCATTCTTTTTTTCCTCCTATAGCTTTTCAGAAACCAGAGTGAAGCTGAGAAAATTATCACAATGAGTAGATATATCGGGTTTTTGTTTGTGAGAAAATTCATGAAAAGTATAATTTGCCAGAGGGCTGCATTAGCCCACATGAAGTTTTCTATGTCTCTGCTATTGCGGATTATCCAGTTTTCTGTTCTTTCATACATTTTGTATAGGAAATCGCTCATCTTAATCTCCTCCGGGCGGAATACAGTTTGTAATTCAGGTATTCGATTTCATCTCTTATCGAATTAATTTTTTCGTTTAACATTAGGAGGAAAAGCAGGATGAGGAGATCAGCCCACATGGCTGGATAAGTTGAGGAGGTTGGCGATACGATTGTAATGCTGATATTGATGTAGGACTTTTTTAACAAGCTATCGACAATGTGCTGGATGATTGGGATAAGAACTGCGCTTATTATTGCTATTTTCAGGTTTTGTGGTATCTTTTTTATAATCGGTTGTTCCTGGGGTATTTCGTTCACCCCTCACCCCCCATCAATTCCCCACTAACTCTGTCAAGCTCCTTTGAAGGCATCCTTATCCTCAAATGGTGTATCAGAAAGATCGCTGAGGCAATAAAGAAAATAAAGGGAGAAGACCCTAAGAAAGGTGGAGGATGGTTTATTTGTTTGAGAAGCTGCTCAAATATTACGAAAAAGCCAATCTCAAACAATCCAACTAAGAAGGCGAAGAAAGAGGTTATTAAAACTGTTTTTCGGAATTTTAAGCTTAACAATCCAAATATTATTGAAAGGAAAAAGCATATCAGTATTATTTGATAGAGAGACTCCAGGATACCCATTAAATTTGAGGTTTTTTGACCGTAAGAGGGTATTTTTTCTGTGTAGATGAACAGGTCGAAAATATTGTATTCGACATTTCCCATAATGGCAGTGGGAAGAACGATTCCTAAGATGAGGAGTAATAAACCTAAGTATGGTAGCAATCTTTTCTTTTTTGGTTTGGTTTCAGGGTTTTTGGCACTCATCCTCACCCACCCTTTACGCCCCCAATAACTTGGTTAGGAATAGACATCTCTCACTATTTTTGCCTTAACTTACCAATCACGAACAACCCTCGTAGATTCCACTTCTCTCTTTCCACCTTTTGATATCTTCCAAAGTTTATTAGCTGCTCGTGCTGTGGTGATTGCAATCTCTCTCCAATTATCAACAATGTCCGGGCTATCATCGGGATGTGCTCTTTTATTTCTTAAGTTACGTAAAAAATCAACAAGACTTTTAATTTCCTGGGTTATTACTCGTTCACTGTTGTCTTTCCATCTCACACGATATAATCCTCCAGTAAGATCTGCAAGGCTTTGCTCATGAAGCGGCTCTTGTTTATCTTTTCCTTTTTTTGTTATGGTTACTCCTAAATTTTTTGAAATCCGGCGTAATACACCTTCTAAACCTCTTAAAGCGGCAAAAACTCCTTGCTCCTCCATACCCACCGAGAATAAATCACGAGCAACTCTGAAATCCTTTTGTAAATCTGGAGGTAAGTCTTTGATTTCATCCATCAAGAACCTATTAAATTCCTCCGTCAATTCGTAGAATCCATCTAAAAGTTTTTTCGCCGCCCTCAGATATTCTTTTATTTCTCTCTCTATTCGGCGAGTTTGACTGTATCGCTCCCAGTGAAGATGCAAGTCTTTGGCATAAAGAAAATCGTAAGCATAGCGGCTTTTGGCTAATTCTGGGAAGTAGAGGAATATATACTCAGCAAGCGAGGATATTGTCTCAACAAGGTCTAGAGTCTTGGTTAAAATATCTTTATTCCAACGTTCACCCTCTGGTTGGCTACGGACTAACCTTTCCAGTTTCTCTACACTATCGTAAAACTCAAGGAAGTGCTTTGTGAGATTCATCATGTTATTGAACAGACACTCTACCATCATTCCATCATAAGGGCCACGGTGGTCAATGAAGTAGGGGTTCACGTAATTTTTGAATTCATCAAACGAGTTCCAGCTTTTACGTTCTGACATCAGTTACTCACCCTCCCTTAATTCTCCACAATCATTACTGGGTTTCTTTGGCTCTCTTTCTTCAGGTGTCTCATTGCTTTGTTCTTCGTTTTCGATTACTTCGATCCATGAGATTTCATCCCAGGGGACAGAGACGATACCAATACTCTTCAAAAAGATGCTCTGGTCAGTCAGATCCCATAGATTACCACTAATCACCCCACATGAAGTGCAAATTTTTAATTTAGGAAAAATACCTCTGAAATCATCTATTTTGTCGAGTTCGATTAATCTTTGGACTCCCCTTTTAATACGGGTGCCTATTATACGATCAAGTATTGTAAAGAAGAACAGAAAGAACAGAATTATTAGAGAGTATGCTGAAAGTTTTGTGGGGTAGATATCTGGAATGATATTTGTGTTGAACAATATTGACAGTGATATTGCTATATAGAGCAAGTTTCCCCAAAAAATAAAACTGTAAAAGACCAAATTTTTATATATGGGTTCTTTTAATTTTTTAAAATTCATTGGTTCTATTATAACCAAATAGAAAAAAATAATGAGGATAAAAGTTATAACTAGTGAAGCGGTGAGTGCTATGCTTAGTATCATCGACAATTCAATTAGTTTTGATAATTTAAAAATATATAGATTGAGAATTGATGATTCATAATACATCTCGATAGTGGCGACGACTATGGAGAAAAAGAGGCCAATGAATATTGGAATGATGACTTTCTTAGGCCTTATTTCGTCATGCACAGATAAATAAAAATTTCTTACACTTCTAGACATTTCAAAAATATTTTTAAAAAATAGTATCCTTTTTGTCTTTCGTTTGACTAATTCTCCTTTTTTGAGCTTTAAATCATAAACAAAAGCAATGAAAGTCAAAACTCCGATTATAGGAGATACTGATTGATTTAACTCCTGTAATAACTGGGTAAATCCCTGAAATACTTGAACAGCCTCAATTGTTGCCATTTAAATAGCCTCCTATAATTCTTTGATAATTGATAAAAAAATTATAATCATCAATAAAATCCCTATAATCCAAATAAACCAAACGTTAAACCCAGTTATTATAGCAATTTGTGGTAAGACTATGAAGAAGAATACAATTACGAGGAAGATCGCTACTATTGTTTCCATTATAGCTTCTATCAACCCCATCTTAATCTTCCTCCATCAATTCCCCAATAAACTTCTCTGGATCTTTAGGAGGAGCCTGAGAATGATATTCCTCAAACTCCTTTTCCATCTCCTCTTGCTGGACGATTTATCCACCTAAATTGGCTCAGCATCGACTTTGTAGGAATAATTCACACCGTATTCCCCGTCAAGAGTTAAAGTAACCTTAGTACTTTCACCCTTCTTAAGGTAGATAACTTCAGAAGCAGAATCTCTTGTTTGCCCAGTATCGGATATAAGCTGTGCAGAGACTTTAATATTTCCATCTACCCCATTATTTTTGACCCATATCTCAATTGTGTATACTACTCCTTTAGAAAGACTGAAATCTGGTGTTGCTCTTGATTGTAATATTACTGGATCTGGTTTGTTTGGAGTTGAGCAGCCGCTAAACAATATTGCAATCATAGCAACTGCGATTAACATGTAAAATCTTTTCATGGGAATTATTGGTTGAATATCTACTTAAATTTTGCTGTTTAGTTATTTATCCTCTAACAGTTCATTGATAAATTTATCAGGCTCTTTTGGCAAGTGAGAGTGATATTCTTCAAATTCCTTTTCAATCTGCTCAAGTAACTGAACAACTTTTTTACCAAGAGGGGAGAGCTGGTAAGCTTTGGATCCTGTAGGGGTATCGAATACTAAGTTAATCTGAATAAGACCGAGATTCGAAAGCTCACGAATGCTCAAGCTTAACGTGCTTTGATCTACAATTTTCAGGAGATCGCTCCATCTTTTAGGCCCATCTTTAAGGGCAAAAAGTGTCTTGTAGTTTCCAGATTTTGACAGCTTTTTGAGGAGTTCCAAACCATCTTTGTTCATCTGGTAACTCTGTTAGCATCCTATTATTTAAGATGGTATTTATGCCCTAGCTTAACCTCTTTGTTATTTTTGAACTTACTTTGTGATTCCACAAACTATAAATATTTGGAATTCTCCAAACTACTTTGGAGGTTGACAAACATGCAGGTGTGGAGTAATGTTCCAGATGAGTGGAAACCCAAGATAGAGAAAGCAATGAAGGCAATGGGCGTAGAGAACAACGTAAGCCGCTACATCTGGCTTCTCGTCTGGCAGAACCTCAGAGAACTTGGGCTCCTTGGCGTCAAAAACGGTGAATCTGAGAAAACTGTTCTGGAGGGTTGAAAATGGGATTTTTGATTGGACTTCTAGAAAGAAGCTCTTGGTTCGGTTTCGGAATAATGATTGGAGCGATGGCAATGCAGCATTTCAGCGATTTCACGCTCGTATATTCCTCAGGATTCCTGATATGGGCTGCGATGTTCTTCAGTGCCTTCTACTTGTCGGAGAAGGAGAGGCGAAAGAGAGCGAATAAGACTATTCTGGAGGGCTAAGCCATGAACTTCCTCCGAATCCTCTGGCTGGTCTGGACTGGCAAACTGAGATACCCGCCAGTCAGGAGGTGCTGGGGAAATTACCCTCGGAGGTGCTACCCTTGATATCCGTAACCGCTGAGTGCTCCTTTTGCGGTAAGCGACTCTCACAGGATCAGATCATTCTCCTTGGATGCTGCCCTCTCTGCCAGTCATGCTATGAGAGTTTGAGGAGGGTTAAGCCATGAGGGCTGAGAAGTGCCACGCATTTTCTCAGTTTTCACCTACCCGCTGCCTTCTGCCAAATCCCAGGATTTGTCGTCATTTCGACATCAGAGAATACCTGTGCTCCCAGCCCTGGCTAAGAGAGCTGAGAGGGGAGGTGGGTGTGGTTGTTCGTTAGCGCCCTTGACCTGCTGATAGAGTCCGGCAGATGTCCATGCCAGGGGGAGCTAGAGAAAACTCCCACAGGCTGGAGATGCACCCGCTGTAGCTGGGAAATTGTAGAGGTTAGTAGAGATGCCTGAGGTCAAGTATCCGGGGCTGAACCGCATGGCAGAGGAGTTGAGCAGGATTCTGAACAAACATCCAGCAGCAGTTCGCAATACCATCCTGAGCAACGTGAAGCACTTGCTTGAGAACATTCCGCCTGATGAGCTTCTCTCAATCTTTGAGGAGGATGGGGAAGATGGACGATGAGACTCTCTGGGCTATCGCCCTGAACGGTTCTCCCATTGCTGCCGCCATAGCTCTCGCCATCCTTGATGAGAGGCTTGGAGGGAAAATCTCCGAGCTGAAAAAGAAGCTGGATGAGATGTATGCTCCCCACCGCAGGAGCGGTATGGCCGGTGAAATCCCGGCGGGGAGCAGGAAAGGAGGTGTGACATATGGCAGAGGTTAAGGAGGCCGGAAAGATCGGGAAGGTGGAAAAGGTTGAGAATGGAAACGGAAACGGAGAGAAAGCAACCAAAAAGCCAGTTGAGACGGTGAACATCTTCACCAGCAACGGGATGCTTAGTTTCAGCGTGTGGGAGGGAGGCAGCATAAGCGTCAGAGTTAGCAGGAGGAAGGATGGAAGCGATGAGTACGAGAACGTCTGGAGCGGCAGGATAAACCCGGTTGACTTCATAAGCCAGTTTGGAGAGCTCAGGACTGTTGCAAAGACAGCCCAGGATGAGCTTAAGAAGATTTTAGGCCAGGAAATCTGATCTCCCTTTTTATTTTATGACAGGAGGGTGAAGATGCCTGAATATTATCGAAGTATTGAGCTCAACTTCGGGAATGAGGAGATTAGCTTTGGTTTTTACTACGACAGCAAGAAGCACAGATACCTGATTTCTATTAACTACGGGGAGGAATATATCAATGTCACGAGAAAAGAGGGAGAGACGATTCTCGCTTTTCTGAAAATACTCAAGGACTTCCTTGGAAGTCGAAATAATCTTCGAATTCCTAGAAGCGGATCTTCTTCTAAAGATTCTTCGAGTAGGTCCGACTCTCGAGACGTCGAAAGAGCATTAGACTTCTTGGAAGAGGCAGCTGCCTCTAAAATTTCTTCGACTCCCAAGGAGGTTTAATCAACTCAAACATTAGCATGAAGCGGGTTGTTGTTGCTGTCTCTCCCTTCGCAGAACCCCACGAATTTTTAGGAGTAGATGGGGAAGTCTATTCTGTTGTTCCTAACGCTGTTCTAATTCTCCCTGAGCTTAATGCTAGGGTTTTGGAGAAGCATAAGCTGGCCAGGATAGTTGGGGAATATAAAGAGCCGGAAGAAGATCCCTTTGAGCGGTGGCAGAGGGAAAGCATTGACCCCCTGGACTTCCTGGAAGACCCATCGGATGATCCTATCAAAGCATGGGCTGAGGCAGAGCTTCAAAAAGAATACTCCAAACCCTCACCAGACCTCAACCGCATCGTAGAGCTCCGCATGATAGCAAAGGGCCTCAACCCTGTGGCGATTCTAAGCAACGACACAACCAGGCCCTCACCAGCCACTCCGACCCAATCCCACCAGGGGAGCCCCACGGGTTTATCTCGACCCTTTAGTAATACGGTACAGGCCCAAAATTTTGAGGATTTTATTGAAGAGGATGAATTCAAATATGAGGGGCAGAAGCTGAGGCGAGCCCTTGAAACCTTCGGGCTTAGGTGTATTACAACGCTGCAGGCTGTCAGGATCTCTGGCCTTAATCAGATTGATTTGAGCGGTTATGCGATTCTCGATTATGGTTATACGAGGGTTGAGCTGCATGAGGAGTTTGCCAGGCTTTTACATGATTTGGGGTATAATCTCGAGAAGGATTTTGCCTTAACGCTTCTCTTTGAGGAGTATCGTTGCGAAAAGCACGGTTATGTTTACAAACCCGTCATAGACTGGGAAAAGAAGTTCTTCAATGAGGATGGAGACAGGAAGAAAAGCTTTAAGCTGATTGCCGGGCGCTTGCATCCCTTAAAGAAGTATTCGGACAGTAAGCGCTACTCAGCCTTAAAGCTGGAGCAGATTAGGGCGATAAATGACGTTGCCAGCCAGGAGGCTGTTAGCTATAGAGTTTTTGATGGGTTCCTTAAGAAGGTGAGGCAGAGGGATTTAGCTTTGCTCTGGATGGTGTTTACGATTCCTGATAAGCTGAGTAAGGATTTCGCCAGCTATACGCTTGCCCATCCTGGGAAAGTAGAGGATCTGATGAGAAAAGCTGTTAGATCCACCCTTAAGAGGTTCCTTAGGAAATACCTGAAGAAACATGAGAACGTTCCATTATATGGCGATTTCAAGATGGGCGGGCTTATGAACATCCATATCTGGAGCAGCAGCGAGCCAACAAAGCCCCATTTCCACGTTCACGTCATGCTCTGGAACATCGTTATCCATGAGGGAGAGATTATCAGGTTCAGCCCCTATTTCCCCAAGGAGTGGCTTGCAGAGCTCAGGAAGCTCTGGGCCAGTGAGCTCAGGAAGAGGGTTAAGAAGAGCGACATTTACGTTTGGACTGACCCCTTCCGCTGGGAGGAGGATTTTGATTCTTTCAACATCTACACCTCATACACCTGGCTGGACAAGGATGAGAGCGGAGAGCTGGAGGAGGCTGGCAGAATTGCTCATCATCTCCGCTACAACTCCCGAAAGGCTGTTGTTGATCTCAACGAGTTCTTTTACTCTGGAGTTAGGGCTGATGAGCTTACTGACAAGGAGAAAGAGTGGGTGAAGTTTCTCCTTGAATACAGCAACAGAACCAGCAATTTTGGCTTTATGAACAACTGGCGGAAGGTGTTTGGGATAAGGAGAGATGTGGTAGAAGAGTTTCTGGAGAGGCTCCAGAAGGAGCATTATGAGTATTGCCCGATCTGTAAGGCTAAGCTGGAATACGTCAGGCTCACCACTATTGATGAGGTGGTGAGGCGTAGGCGTCTGTTGGTGCTGTGGTATTTTGATAGAAGGATGAATATTGAGGTTTGGAGGGGGTTATAGACCTTAGAGGAGGATAGCCCCGCGGGGATTCGAACCCCGGTCGCCGGCTCCAAAGGCCGGCATGATTGACCGCTACACCACGGGGCTTTCAATGGTTGTCAAGTAATAAGTGACAACTGCAAACATTTAAATTCTACGGCTCGTTGCCTCTTCGGAGGTGGGATGTTGGAATGGTTTGAAAAATATTTCAGGTTTTCAGAGTACGGAACCGATCTGAGAACAGAGACCATCGCAGGGCTTACGACTTTTATGACAATGGCATACATCATCTTCGTGAATCCTGCCATTCTGAGCGATGCTATTGGTAAAGAGGCGATACCAAGCCTGGTAACTGCAACTGCAGCCTCAGCAGGAATTGCAACCATCATCATGGGACTGTATGCCAGAAAGCCCTTTGCCTTGGCTCCAGGCATGGGCCTCAATGCCTATTTTGCCTACGGTGTCGTTCTCGGAATGGGTTATCCATGGCAGGTTGCTCTTGCAGCAGTATTCGTAGAAGGGCTGATATTCATCGTTCTGTCAATAACACAGCTCAGAACTGCAGTTATCAACGCAATTCCATTGAGCCAGAAATACGCAATTGGAGCAGGTATCGGTCTTTTCCTTACCCTCATTGGCCTGAAATCGGCAGGCATAGTTGTTCCCAATGAAGCAACCATAATAGCTCTCGGAACTCAGAACATGGCTCAGCCATCTTTCTGGCTGGCAATATTCGGTGTATTCTTCGCCGCATCCCTTATGGTCAGGAGAATTCCCGGAGCTCTGCTTATTTCCATCATAGTTACGACGGTTCTGGCCATCATTGCCGGAGTAGCCTCAGCTCCCGAGAAAATTCTGGAGTTTCCGACTGTCGAGTACACGTTCTTCCATATGGACTTGGCAGGACTGCTCAATGTAGGAGCGATAGGCGTTGTTTTCGCTTTCTTCATGGTGGACTTCTTCGACACCCTTGGAACTGTTGCCGGACTGAGCGCAAAGGCAGGGTTTTTGAGAGAGGATGGCAGCATACCTGATGCAGACAAAGTGCTCCTCACCGATGCTATCGGAACCACCTTTGGAGCAGTCATGGGCACTTCAACAGTAACAACCTACATCGAAAGTGCTGCAGGTATTGAGGAAGGAGGTAGAACGGGATTCGTGGCTCTGGTAGTGGGGGCTCTTTTCCTGATCGTTGGTCTCTTCGTCTCGCCAATCGCAGCCATCATTCCTGCTGCAGCCACAGCTCCAGCCCTGATCATCGTGGGCTTTCTAATGATGAGCGTTGTAAAAGAGATTGACTTCACAGACCTGACAGAAGCTATTCCCGCATTCTTCGTCTTGGTGACAATCCCATACACATTCTCCATTGCAGACGGGATTGGTGCAGGCTTCATCAGCTATGCAGTGCTCAAGGTGATTGCAGGAAAGTGGAAGGAAGTGCACCCACTACTATATGCTCTGGCAATAGTCTTTGCCGCCTATTTCCTGTACCTCGGCGGTATTATAAGCATCTGAAAGCTGAAAGCTTAAATAGCTCAACATCCTACTTTTTTTGCCGATGATGAATGATGGGCGAACTGATAAGTGATGACAAGGGAGAGTCTGAGGCATCTTTCTATGCTTTTCCTCAACTTTTCCTCAATTTTAACTAATTTAACCACAACCCTTATATTTTCATTCTGCGTCCTTTTGAAGGGCACCTGTGATAAGTATAAGATTAATTCGTGATGGTAAGGTGTTGGCTGAAAGAAAGCTTTTAGAAACTTCATTGGATTATCCTGAGATTACTAGGGCAATATTTTCTGCTGCCAGCAATGGTGGAGTGGTAAGAGCTGATGAAGCATTCTGGTGGTTTTTTCTGAGAAATCCAGAGATGCTGAATGAATGTATACTGGAATGCATTAGCAATGGAGAAAAAATCAGATTAAGGGTTATTGGAGGATCTGGCAGAAGAACTGGCGAGAGAACCAAGAAAGTCCTGAGATGAGGAAATTGCTATGCGGAAAACGTTTTCCATGTGGTGGATTGCATAGCTGAAATCGTGGTCGTTGAGGGCAGCGGTACAGTCCTTCAGCACTTCCACTTCATACCCTCTCAGCACAGCATCTCCTGCGGTGTGTAGGACGCAGATGTTAGTAAGGACTCCTGTTATGTACAGCTTCGTTACTCTAAGCTCCCTCAGTGTTAAATCCAAGTCAGTCCCGAAGAAGGCCGAATACCTTCTCTTTTTCACAAAGTAATCGTTCTCTTCCGCTCCAAGCTCATTGATTATTTCTGCCCCTTCACTTCCCGCTATGCAGTGTGCGGGCCATATCTTGAATTCTACATCATCCTCCCGATGCCAGTCTTGGGTGAATATAACAGAGATATTATTTTGCCTTGCTGCTTTTATAACCTCTGCCAAAGGTTCAAAAATTGATTTTACATGATCTCCCGCATAAAGAGCGCCGTCAGCATAGCAGAAGTCCTTCTGCATATCAACAACAATCAGCGCTTCCATGAACACATGTTCGATTTTAAGGATTAAAATTTTGTGGATTAAGAGGTCTGAGAAACTGCACTTCTTTCAGAAGGGAACTTTGATTTACACTCTTCACTACAGAAAAGATGGTCTTTAATATCCTCCTCCAGTACTACTGGATTTTTCGTTATTTTATTGCACATTTCGCATCTGTATTCAACATCAAACATCGGGTAAATGTTCCTCCTTTCGTCTTTTATCACTCCCAGCACTGGCAGAAATTCCAGCACGTCAAGCTTGATCTGAATCTCGTCTGTAAACTTCCTCAGATCTTCCAGCTCACAGAATGTTAGCTTTACTAGATATCTATCACCCATTACTCTCACTATCCAGTCCACATTGTTATTGGCTGCAAGCTCCTCCACCATATCGTCACCGCATTTAATCAGAAGAGCAAGCTGATTGACTCTTTTTCTAGGGCATGCACCAAGTTTGACTGTAAATCTAGTAATAATCCCCATTTTAACGAGATTCTCTAGTTTTTTCTTTACAGTTGGGCGACTGAGACCACACGCTTCAGCCAGCTCAGAGATCGTTGCTCTAGAGTTTTTCCTCAGTGCTGATATGAGCCTGATATCCGCCTCATCTAGTGCTTCCATCAATTATAACAATAATTTTCCAGTTATTAATCTTTTCTACTATTTACTATAAAAATAAACTTACAAAATCATTTAGATGAAAGATGTTCTGGATAGATTTTGTTAAGCCACTTTGTTACACTCTGTTAAACCTTTATTTCGGCCCATTTTTCGGGAGTTTCGTACACCCTCAGCCTCACAACATTCAGTCCTTTTCCCTTCAGCTCTTCAAAAATTTTCAGACACATGTTCTCACAAGTGGGGTTCTCCATGTACCTGTTCAGAAGGTTGTGATCATATTTGCCAATAATGTCTTTCACGGCAGCTTCTAGATCACTGAAATCCATTATCATCCCTTCCTTCAGCTCTCCCGTCACCTCTACCTCAACGCGGTACGTGTGGCCATGAACATTTCCGCACTTTTCGTGACCGGGAATGTAGTGGGCGGCGTCGAAAGCGATGGAAACACAAATCGTCAGCATCACATCACCCCTAGATATTTATGAACTTGAGGAACTACCCTCACATCATGCTCGATTCTCTTCTGCAGCTCCATCAGTTCCTTTAAATTTTTCGCTCCGAAAACTGGTTGGAGCACAATGGAGCAAACGTAATCTCCAATCTGCTCAGAGATCCAGAGAACTTCATCAAAAGAGAACTTCTCTGGAACAACTATTTTTGCGAAAGTCATCCTTTTTCGTGTGTTTTTGAGGACTTTAAAAGTCTCAATCGTTTTTTCCTTGATTTCCCCCCAGTTATTTATTGCTGCACTAAGCTTGAAGTCACCAGCAACATAATGAACACACCTCTTTACTTTCCTTGCCGCATCCGGCAGTGTCATGTTGGATTCCAAGTAAAGCGGCACCGGACTTTTCAGCTGCCTTATAAAATCGGCATACAAAAGGGGTTCACCCCCTGTGAGGCTTACAGAGTGAACTGTACTTCTCTCGATTAGCCTCTGGACATATTCCTTGGAAATGGGATTTTTCAATATTCTGTTATTGATTTGATCAAAGCATTCCAGAGAAGTCTTTGTATCGCAATAGCTGCAGCTAAGATTGCAGCGGCGGAACCTTATAAAGAGCTGCCTGACTCCCACTAGAATTCCTTCTCCCTGTATTGACTCAAATATCTCGCTTATCTCCGCCTCCAAGGGTCTTCAACTCCAGCTTTCTCGAAAGCCCTTCTCCTCCTTATGCATGATTCGCATTTCCAGCACGGCTCCTCTCCACCACCATAACAGCTCCAAGTGTACTGGAATGGGACTCCAAGACTGCTTCCGAGTTTGATGATCTCTACTTTATCCTTCTCCACCAGTGGAGCATACAGCTTTACATTACCCATGGTTGAGAGCTGCAGAGCTGCGTTCATCCTCTCAACGAACTCCTTGCTGTTGTCGGGGAATGTCTCAGCTTCTTCTGCATTGAATCCCACAACAACATCTGCACCTAATGCCTCTGCAAAGCTTGCTGCAATTGCAATTAAGACCATGTTCCTGTTCGGTACCCATACTGCTTTTGCAGTCTCCTCTCCAAGCTCCTCCTCTTTCACTTCGGGAAATGAGCCTGAGGAGAGGCCGCCCATGTTTTCAAGCCAATCAAGATGTATAACCTTATGCTCTATCCCGTAATGTTGGCAGAATTTTGACGCCAGTTCAACCTCCCTCTCCCCAGAAGGCTGACCGTAAACGAAAGTTAAGGCAAGGACAACTTCCCCCTCTTCATGAACCTTGGCGGTTGCCACGGATGAATCCAGGCCGCCACTCAGCACTGCAACGTATTTCACAGACTTCATGATTCTCCCTCCGTCTTTATACTCTTATCTGACTGAACACCCAGTCCTCCACTACCCTCCACAACCAATTTAAAAAGAATTCTGTAGCAACTGACGTGCTCTACATAGTGTTTCTAACAGCAAGGTGCAATCTGAAATGCACCTACTGTGGAGGGAGCATTGAAGAGTCTATAATGCCTCCTGAAATCACCTACAGGCTGGATGAACTTGTAGAGTTTATTTCGCAAGATTCGTCGCCTTCAATAGCATTCTACGGTGGTGAACCACTTCTGAGAGCAGATTTGATGATGAAGATTATGGATAGTGTTGAAGCTGAGCACTTCATACTTCAGACTAACGGGCTTCTGCTTCACAAGGTAGATGTGAACTATCTGAGGAAGTTCTCTACAATCCTAGTCTCAATTGATGGCAGACAGGAGGTTACTGATCATTACAGAGGCGGCGTGTATGATAGAGTTATCAGGAACGTAAGGTGGGTGAGAAAGGTTGGTTATGAAGGAGAGCTCATAGCCAGAATGGTTGCCACCGAGAAGACTGATATATATTCAGATGTTCTCCACTTGCTATCCATTCCCCAGTTCAGTCATGTCCACTGGCAGATAGATGCAGTGTGGAGTCCTGACAGTTTGTGGAGAGATTTCACCGCATGGGTTAAGAAGTACAATTCCGGGATTTCCAGACTTGCCTCATATTTTATCTCCAGATTAAAGGAAGGAGAAGTTCTTGGGATTGTGCCGTTTCTGGGGGTTCTCAAAGCTATACTCTTTCAGGAGAACATGAAACCACCATGTGGGAGCGGGATCGATTCATTTGCCATAACCACGGATGGAAGAATTGTTGCATGCCCGGTTTGTGCAGATATGCCCTGGAACCAGTGTGGTGATATAGCTACCCATTACCGGAAACTGATGAAAGTATATATGGTTGAGCCTTGCTTGAGCTGTGAATACAGCTTTGCGTGTGGTGGGAGGTGTCTGTTTTTCAACCGCGAGAGATTGTGGGGCGATGAAGGTTTCCGGCTTGTATGCAGCACCGCTAGGCATCTGATTGAGGAAATGATGGAACTCACCCCAGAGATTCTGAAACTTTCTGAGCAAGGAATGGTTGAACTCAATGAATTCTATTATCCTAAGTTTAACAATACCACTGAGATTATACCTTAATGATACTTTTACTTGTCCTGTAGGAATTCCATTCTGTAATTCAGACCTAATACACCAACTTACGGCGTATTATAAGTATGTGTGATTGTCGCTCATCTTTTTATTCGAGAAAATTATTATACAAGTCCTTAATTTTCACCTCCTTGTTTTGAGGAACAGAGTGTTCCCAGTTTTATCTCACAGTTGTGC
>Ga0180906_120_pt1 | contig 15892 bp, 16 predicted proteins | sample Deesub1362A_J573_FD_124171 | JGI IMG/M metagenome (GOLD analysis project Ga0180906, IMG submission 124171) | Archaeoglobus sp. JdFR-37
GTTGTTTTACCGCTCGCCGTCCCTCCAGCAAATATCAGGCTCTTCTTGTTTTCTATGCACAGCCAGAGGTAAGCCATCTGTTCCGCTGAGAAAGTACCCCAGGTGATTAAGTTTATGGGAGTTAGGGGCTCTTTCTTAAATCTTCTAATGGTGAATGTGGAGCCGTGATCCGTAATCTCCCTGCCTAAAGTCATCTGGATTCTACTCCCGTCGGGCATCGTGGCATCAACCATGGGCTCTGCTAGGTTGATGTGTTTTCCGCATTGCTGGGCGAGTTTCACAATAAATCTGTCAAGGTAGTCAGGATCATCGAAGATTATGTTCGTTTTCAGGTTTGTGTAGCGGCTGTGGAAAACATAAACTGGCTTTCCATGACCGTTACAAGAAACGTCTTCGATATAGGGATCGTACATAAATGCAGTAATTCGATCATACAGGACAGTTCGCTTGAGTATTTCGTAAAAAACCCTTGCATAAGAGTCTGGAGGGAGAACAAACCTAAAGTCATGGAGTATTTTGTCAACATGCTCCTTCAGCAACTCCTCTTTTGAACGCTCTGTAACTTCTTCAGGTGCAATGGGGACATATTCCAGCTTTTTTAAAACCTCATCAACAACGTTCCTCTCCTCATCGCTGAGTTCAGGTTCATGCAGATAATACATGAGATCCTCATCCTTGGCGAGGATATGAACGCTGGCAAATACATAATCTCCGTATATGGGGTAGCTGGTGACCTGTTCCCAGCCTTCAGGGGGCTGAAAACTCTTTTCAAGCTCTTTAGCCAATTCTTCAGTGCTCGCGTCAGTTCTCTGCAACTCCTCTTCGGGAGACTTGTGAAAAAGTTTCAACTTGTTAATCACAATCATCATAATAGCATTAAGAGAACAAAAATCTTTTGGTCAATGAGGCTTTCCTGAGAATTCAGAGCTGCCGCCTCACTCGAAAATCTCTACTATCTCCCCCATCCCTTTACTTCTCCCCTCCCTGAAAATGAACTTCTGGCCTGGCAATATGAACTGGGGATGGTACTTGAAGCGCATTCTCACTCTGCCTCTGTCTCCAGCTTTCAGATATTCCACATCCATTTCTTCAAAAACGACAGTTTCGGATATGGTTTCCAGATGGATTACGGGTTCGTATCCGGGCTTTATTCTGGTGGGGTGACTGAAAACGTACACATCAGCTTCAAACTCCCAAACTGTTCTTGGAGGAAGCTTGGTAACAACCATTCCTCTCCTCAGCTCATCGTATCTCACGCCTTTCACAGCCAGACCTACTATGTCTCCTCTCTCAGCCTTCTCAACCCTGTAATAGTGCATCTCGATGCTCAGAATCTTCGTCTTCCTGAAACTGCCATCTTGGAACGGGCCTATCAGTACTTCTTCACCCTCTCTAATGACTCCGCTCTTTATACTCCCGCTCACAACAGTTCCAACTCCGCTGACGCTATATATTCTGTCAATGTACATGATGAAGTCTCTTTCAATGTCTCCTCTTTTAGGCAGGCGATAGAGGAGTTCTTCAAGTAGTTGATAGCCTTCTAAGGTGATGGATGATACCTCTATAACAGGTACTATCAGATCTTTGCTAGCGACAAGCCGGGCAGCTTTTTTTGCATCTTCTCTGCTCTTCACAGCATACGGGATCCTTCCGACCTTTCTGAGGGTTAGCGTAACTTCGCTCCAGACTTTTTCCAGCTTCTCCGCATCAACCATATCTGTTTTAGTTATTGCAATTATGACTGGCAAGTCCATGGCCAAGAGAATGCCAAGGTGTTCTCTGGTGGTACGCATGATTCCATCATTTGCAGCAACTACCAGCAAACCGTAATCTATTTTCTGGCCCAAGAGGCCTCTGATTGTTGTGCGGAGCCAGGGCTCATGCCCGACAGTGTCGACAAACGAAACTATCTTGTCAGCATTTTCCACAATCCAGGCCTTCTCCGACTTGCTCAGCGGGTTTTTGAGTCTTATTGGTTTGCCATCTTTAAATCCAAAAACTGCAAAGCTGAGGTCAGCACTAAGACCCCGTTCAATTTCGTGCTTGAGTACGTCGAGGTATACTCTTGCTGCTCCATCTCCATCGTCAGGTTTTCCTGTCAGCAAACAGCCTACAAGCGTTGACTTGCCGTGATCAACATGCCCCGCTGTACCAACCAGAATGTGCTCTTTTGGCTTCGCCTTCCCGATTTCAACGATCCCGACAACTCCACCGTTTATTTCGTATTTCTCCACAGAAATAATTTTGGCACCAATCTCTATGGCCAGCATTTCAAGAACAGATAGTGTTTCATCAAAGCTCTCCTGACTTATCCCTTTCAGGCTGCCAGAATCGGAAACACCGACAACATATATCGCCCTGCCTTTCCCCATCAAAAGACGGTGATTCATCTGACAGGCCAGGCTCTGGAATCGCTCAGCCTTCAGATGGTGAGATGACAGCATCTCCTTGAACTCTACGTTCTCCCTTTCTCCCTCTCTGACTATTTCCAGTAATTTTTCCATTTTCAAGAACAAGTATGATAATGAAAATTTATAACATTTCCGATTTGGTGGACATCCGTTGATTCATGATCAGATTGAGGATTAATAAAAACAGAGTTACAGAGTCTGTCTGGTTTAAAACTCTAATAATGGGCTAGATGGAGGGTTAAAAGATAAAATTGACTAAAGGAAATAGAAGGAGTAAAAGGCTCCTGTTTGCTCATTTACGCCTCTTATCGGATCTTACATAGAGTTTTTGAAGTGGGAAGTAATTTCGAGAAGACCTAGTAAGCATTTAACCACAACATTTAAAAATCTCAGAGGTGCGGATTTGCTGCTTAGAAATGCCCGGGTGGTGTAGCCAGGCCTAACATGCGGGCCTGTCGCGGTTCACAAGTAAACCGCAGAAAGCCCGCGCCTCGGGTTCAAATCCCGGCCCGGGCGTGTCTCCTTTTGGTTTAACCTATTATTTTATCTATCTGATTTTTAAGAGGTGTTTCTGATGTCTGTCATCGATATTCACAACGAGTTAAATCTCTTAGGGTGGAAAGAGCACGATTATAGAAGAGTTTTACTGAAATATGTGCGACTGTTAGAGCTGACAAGAATGAGAATTATAAACTAAAAAGAGAATTGCAGCTGATTTTCAGCCTATTCATAAAAATTCACAATTATTAGTCAATAGTATTAAAAAATTTTTTGAGACGTGTAGTCTAGTTCATTTGGTGAAGGGTATGGCGGATATTTCATCCATCATCAAAAAGCTTGAGCATCTTAAAACAAGAATCGTTTTTAATTCAAGATACCCGATGCTGAGCTTACTATTTCATTATATAGTTCCTTGCTTTTCCTCAAAAAGGCAGATATTTGTTGTTTTCTCCGATACGATGTGTAGAAGGCTGGAGACTGCATACCTATCGTTCAAAGAAGTGTCTCCGATAAAAGAAGTTCTCAAAAATGCGCACATAATAAAGGTTGGTTTGAGTGAAGATGTGCCGTTTGGCGTGCTATATGCGCAGATAACCTATGAAGAGCCAAAAGAAGTGCTCTCGGAGATCGAAGATGTGTTGAGCAAGATGAAAAACGAAGACCTAGTTGTATTTTATGGAGTGCACTTCATACCTGCTCTCTACGGTGCCGATGTTTTGGGCAACATTTTAAGAATATTCGACGTTTTGCCTAAGAGGATCACTCTATTCGCTCCTGAACCCAACAACGTATATGAAAGACATGTGGACAACCTAATACAGAGATTCTATGATGTTGTTCTGAGAATCAAGAGAAGCGAAGATTTTGTGGGGTTCGGTGAGGAAACGTATTTCATTGGGGTTGAGCAGAGCTACGTCTGGGGTATTCCACCCGGTTTTGCGAGGTTCTGTATTGGAAAGGATGGCAGATTAGAGGAGGTTTAGAGGTTTAAAGTACAATGACGAGAAGTTCTTTGGCAATCTCAACTCTAACGTAAACCATTTTGCTTTTAAGGCTTTAAACCGAGAATAAAACTGCCGCGTGAGGATAATCAAATAGTCGCTGAAGAGCAGACTATTCAGAAGATAGATTCTTTTAAGTAGCAAGACAACGAGTCTGCCATAGAGATATCCCGGAATAATTTCACTCTTCAAATGGCTGCTATAACCCCCATTGAGTGATTTCTTTCGTAGCGAGCCCACTTTCTCTACCTCTTTTTGTTCATGTCCTCCTCAACTAATCCATTGTTTACCAGGAGTTCATAGATTGTGTTGTGGGGGATAAGCAACATATGAGCTTCCCCTATCTTCTTTCCGAGATACACTGGACTTAGATTGTCTATGAGCTTCTAAGACAATCTTCTCTGTGTTTTGATCAATCTCCTAGGGTTTTCTTCCTGCTTTTTGAAGGAATAGGATTTTACGGGTTTTCTTGAACTTGTTTATTATCTGGTGGATTCGTTGTTTTTGTATCTCAAAATTAGTTTCTTGTTTTTTTCAGATATTGGGCTTTTTTCCAAGCAGCCTTAACTCGTTATCCAATCTCTTATGGTAGTCGATGGATCTCCATTTTCTCATGTCCACCCGCTTCATTACTAATTTGCCATTGCTGTCGATATTTATACTCTGTAACTTTGTCCCCGTGCGTCGGACTTCCAAAATAGTGCGCCGGCCGGGATTCGAACCCGGGGCAGGGGCGTGGCAGGCCCCTGTGTTAGCCAGGCTACACCACCGGCGCGTAAGATAAGGCTTGAATTGTTGTTAATAACCCTTTCGCTTAGGGCACTAGTTAGGCCTGAATAAATTTTAGTAATCTTAGTCAAGTCTCAGTTAGGCCGAAAGTAAGTTAAAAAGACATGCCGAGAAAACTCAATAACTATGATTCGCGAAAGCGAATCAGGTAATCTGATAATTCTGGTGGTTGGTCTGCTTCCCTACGACTCAGGGAAGACCACTCTGGCGAAATCTTTGGTTCTGAAAGCAAGAGAATTAGGCATAGATGTGGGAGTTTCAAAGCCGATCACAGCGGTTAGCGGATGGTACCATTATGAGTCTGTTTTGAAGAGTATCGAACTTGGAGTGCTTGTGGGAAACGATATTTACTCTCTCCATTCCGCCGCAAGCAGTTCTGATCCTGTTGAGGTGGAAAGTGCCGTAGTTTCCCTTCTCATGCCACCGGATCCTGAAAGAGTTGGCTGGCAGAGCTCAGCATATACGGCTTTCAGCCTCCTCGATCAAGTGGTCTGCATGCGCGTCACAGGGATCGGTGCAGAAGGTGTTAAAGAGACTAGGCATTTCTATGTCCCATCGAACATTCAAAAACTTCCACATACATTGAAAAACGAGATTAAACGACTTCTAGACTCTCTTCAGCCAGAAGCTGTGGAAGTGACTCAGGAGCAGGTAGAGAACATCCTACTTAACTCATATAGGCTGGCAGACGACTGTTTGAAGTATGTGACTGAAAAGCACCGCATTGTTGTTGTGGAATCTTATAGTAACGCTGCGGCACCTACTCAAAGCGCTCTGAAAGCCACAGTTGTAATTGCCGTTGCTCCCGGCAAGGTTGCAATCTATGATGGTAAGCTCTACAGAAAGGCTTTGATGGCAATTTCGGACATCAAAGAGCCTTGGCTAACCACAACAGATGAAGTGATAAGACTGCTGAAACCCGTGTTAACCCTTGAGTTAAAACCTGTTAGCGGGATAAAGAGTAGAATAGAGAGAATTGACGGAGTTGATAGAATCCTCAACACAATTTTCGAATCAGAGCTAATTCATTGATGATGGTCGGTGTGGTGGGCATTGTGTGATGTAATACCTTTCGCCATTCTGTCACAGTTCTGAAATGTATGGATTTGCTACCGGTAGGCCTTTCCCAATAATCTTAGCCCTCTTGGCAGCCTCGATTACGTACAATCTTGCTTTTCTAGCAGCGTCGATGACAGATTCTCCTCTCGCAAGAAAGCAAGTGAGGGCTGAGCTGTAGATGCAACCGGTTCCGTGGATGGTTATACTTCCCATTTCAGCCTCGACAAAATGAACCTTTCCGTCATAAATGACATCAACTCCTCCAAGACTCCCACCTGTTACAATAACCTTCACATTCGCTTCCTGATGCAATTTCTCAGCGGCTATAATGGCATCATCCACAGAATTCACCGCAATTTCGGAAAGAGCTGCAGCTTCATGAGCATTGGGCGTCACAACGTCATATGAGGGCAGCATATGCTTATAAACGTCTATTTTAGATAGTTTCCCACCCACACTTGCTTCAATAACTGGATCAAGCACTTTCACCGCATCTATATCTTCAATGCCTCTTTTAACCTCTTCTGCAGCACCCATACTATATATCATGCCTGTTTTTATGCCAACTATTTTCAGATCACTCTTGATAGTCTCTATTTGCCTCTCGATCTCCCCAGTTAGATCGAAAACCCCTTCCAAGCGCTGAGTATTCTGGAATGTTACGGCAGTTATTACTGCAGCAGGATGAAATCCCAGTGATGCGACGGTTCGGACATCTGCAACTATCCCGGCACCGCCACTCCCATCTAGTCCTGCAATTGTCATTATGGAAGGTGTCAGGTGGGATTCCAGATCAGCACCCCCTGCATCATTTTAACCATCAGAAATACGGAAATGAAGATGAAAAATAAGTTTGCTGTAAGGCTGTCGTACTTAACGTGCTTCGCCACTAAGGGCAGCGAGTACCTCTTTTTTGAGAGAGGGTGGTAGAGCGGTACACCACCTCTGGTGAGAGAATCCAGAAACAAGTGGCTGAGAATCCCGATTGCTGCAGAGAGCCACGCAAGTTCGTATCCTTTAGGTGAGGCCACATACAGCATTAAAGATACTAAAAAGGTGAAGGACAGAGAGTGGGTGAAATCCCGGTGCTTCAGACCAATAACAGTATCTAGATCGCTTAGAACGGCAAAAATACCAGTCATCACTATGTATTCGTAACTCCTTAAACTCCTGAAAACTAGTGAGGCAATTGCCATTCCAAAGAGTGCATGAGTTTTTTTGAGCATGATATATATTTGAACACTTTGCATTTAAAGCTTCTCGATGGACTCCATGAACTCCCTGATGTTTTCTACCAGCTTTTCATTCTCAGTTCTGCTTTTCACAGCTATTCTGAAGTGCTCCCTACCAAGACCTCTGAAATCCCTGCATGTCCTTATCAAAATCCCTCTCCTATAAAGGAAATTGAAGAGCTCTTCAGCATCAAAGGATGCCTTTACAAGCAGAAAATTTGCTCTACCTCTGCAATCAAGATTCATTTTGATGAATTGCTCAATCATCCATTTTCTCTCCTTCGATATAGCTTTCCTTATCTGTCTAGAGAAATTCCTGAGGTCTGGAAGGTAGTGGAGGGCAACTTCCATTGCAATCACATTCACATGCCAGGGGAATCTGATGCGTTCAAACTTTCTGGCGAAGCTTTCAGGAAATCTGCCGTAGCCAAAGCGTAGCCCCGGAATTGCAAGAATCTTGGTTAAAGACCTCACTATAAAATTCTCGCCCTCATTGGGCGCCTCACCACCTTCAACAAAATCAATAAATGCTTCATCTATCAGAAAGGGTTTGCTGGCTCTGAAATCTTCAAGATTGAGGAGATCACCGGTTGGATTGTTGGGATTGCATATTACAGACACGTCAGCATCGTTACTGGTGAAAATGTCTGAGTAGGGGCGATGAATAATTTTAAGGCCGTATATTGAAGCGCATCTTTCGTATTCAGTGAAGGTGGGGTATGGGATTGTCACGGTCTTCCCCTGGTTAAACCTGAAAAAAGCATCTATAAGCTCTATTGAACCATTGCCCATGACTACTTCCCGTCCATCGCATCCCAGATGCTCCGCAACCATTCTTTTCAGCTCAAGATAACTGCTCTCCGGGTAATATCGAGCCTTTCTGGCTGCCCTAATAATGACTTCCTCAAGATCACTAGGCGGAAACGGATTGATGTTTGAAGCAAAATCGAGTATTTCTTCAGGTCTCATTTCCAGCTCTTTTGCTGCTTTTAAAATAAAATCACCGTGCACAGTGATGGCAGGAGTGGAGATTAGAAATATTTTACTCTATTCTGCTCTTTTCTAATATCTCCAAATATACAAAATTCTGTGATCTACTCCATAATTTCGCCCTGAATGAGTTTCTCCACAAGCTCTGCAGTGACGACGTTGTGATGAACTAGCCCGCTCTTATCAACATCCATACCCATTGCAATGGCTAGGAGCTGGATGTAATGTATCGCAGGGACATCATAGTCTTCTCCTCTCTGTTCTCTCAACTCTATCTGCCCCACATCGAACTGATGGAGGCAGAGAGGGCATATTACGACGATGGCATCCACCTCTGCTGCGCTTATAGCATCCATTTTCAGATTCAGAATGTCGTTGGCAACCTCTGTGGCTGCCGCCCTCACTCCCCCTCCCCCGCCACAGCACACAAATTTATGCCTGTAGCTTACACTCTCAGCCCCTATTGCTTCCACGAGTTCATCCAGCATTATCGGCTTCTCGGAATCCATACCTTTGCTTTTGCTAGGTCTGAAAAAATGGCAGCCATAGTGAACTGCCACTCTTATTGGTAGCTTCTTGACAACCCTCTTTTTTATTTCTTCAATGCCAACTTCTCTGTAAAGGAATTCTGCTACATGTCTTACATCCACACCATTTATCTTGGAGCTGGCCTCCAGAAGTGTTGTAAAACATCCGTTACAGGCAGTCAAAATATCTTCATCACTCAGGCTTAGATTTCTGCTGGCAAGCTCTATCCAGAGTTCCTCGCTTATAGATTTCACCACTCCAGGGGCTGGACAGCACGATGAACCTTCGAGGGGTGAGATTTTTATTCCAAGTTTGTCAAAAACGTAGTAAAGGGATGCCTCAATTCCCGGATATCTGTTGTGGATCATGCATCCCGGGAAAAACTTCATATCAGCCCTCCGATGTGTTTCTCAACGATTTTGCTTACCTCCTCTCTAGCATCATCCCTGAACTGTGCTGTGTACAGTGTGAGCCCAAGGTCCTCCCTCAGCTTCGCATGCTCATCCTTTGCTGGGACTAGGCTTCCCGTTTTCAAAAGAGCCTTGAATGCTTTGTCAAGCCTGCCAGGGAGCCCCTTCTCCTTGACTAATTGTCTTCTGGCTTTGAGAAGGATGTCTGTTAGGGGAATATTTCTGGGACACCTTTCAGTGCATGCGTAACAGGATGTGCAGAACCATATTGCATCATTCTCCTCAATCGGTTTTCCTTTAGCAATAAATTTCATGAGGATTTTGCGAGTATTCAGAGCGGTAAACCTGCCAGAATAACAGCTTCCAATGCATGTTCCGCACTGAATGCAGGTATTGAGTGCTTTGATGTCCTCCCTGCTAATCATCCACCAATGCTTCTTTTGACATATAATTAAAACTATCGTCATTGTGTTATGAAAACACAAAGCTCTCTTGGGGCTTCTCTATTTGGGCTTATAAATGAAGGTGAATGGAAAGATAATATATTTGCTCTATTTTGCTACCCTATATTGTCCCCGAAACTCTTACCCGAGGCGTTTTTATATCCATGTGCGAAAGTGAAATGGAATGAGCCAGGGAATGAGAAGATGTGCCAGTTGCGGAAGTGAGACAGAATGGGATGTATGTGGAAAGTGCTACATGAAGAAGCACTCCATTATTCAGTTAGATGACATAATCAAACTCAAAACCTGCCCGAAATGCGGTTTTTACCAGATTCAGGGGAGATGGAGGAATATTTGTTTTGATGAAGCCCTTAATTCTGAGCTTGAGAGGTCTCTGCATGTTCATGAAGATTTCATGGTAGAAGAGATCGAGCTTGCACCACTGGGTGGCAGTAGCTATTCGATAACCCTTTACGGAACCTTCAGAGATGCTCCAACTGAAATCAACAAGTCATTTGAAGTCAGAATTGCAAAGGAGACATGCTACAAGTGCAGTAGAATCTCAGGGGGTTATTATGAATCGATCTTACAACTCAGGGCTGATGGGAGAGATCTAGAAGAGTTAGAGGTTCAGGAAGCGAAGAGGATTGTGGAAGCAGTACTCCAGAAGGAGGTTGAGAATCCCAAGGCATTTGTGAGCAAAATTGTTGAAAAGAGAGCCAGTCTTGACATTTACTTCGGTGACAGGAATCTAGGCAGAAAAATCTCCAGAATGGTGGCTAAAGAGCTGGGTGGTAGTATAAGCGAGAGCAAGAAGATTGCTGGAAGGAAAGATGGTGTTGACTTTTACCGCTTTACTTATTCAGTAAGACTCCCCTGTTACAGGGTTGGGGATGTGGTGGAGGCCGAAGGCAGGATTTTATTGGTAACTAACAAGAAGGCGAGGAAGGGAGTAGATGTAAGGACAGGTGAGAGCGTTACCATTGGAAATGCAAGGTTACTGGCTAGAAAAGAGGACATCAGAGAGAGTGTGGTCATTTCTGGAGACGAGTTCGCTATCGACATACTGCATCCTGAAAGCGGTAAGGTTATTACCACAAGGAAGCCGGCTGCGAACCTTAAGCCCGGGGACGAGGTTCTGGTTGCCATCTCCAGAGACGAAGTAATTGTCATCCCCAAGGGACTGATATGAAGGCCGTGAGGATTCCCAGAGTCGAAGCTGAGAAGGTCAGAAGGCTGGCTGAGAAAACTGGAGCCAAAGATAAAAACAGACTAATCGTAACAAGAGGAGAATTCGTTGAAATACCCATTTACGATGGTTATGAAGAGCTCTTCAGTCAGTATGAGATAATTCAACAGGAGAATCCTGTTTTCAAGAAAAAGGCTGACCTGCTTCACGTTCTCAAACCACTGATCCCGGAAAATCTGCACCATCTCATTCCGAGAAGCTACAAAATAGTTGGTGATATTGCACTGGTTAAAATACCTCATGAGCTGGAAAGCTTTGCAGAACTGATAGCTGAGAAGATAATGGAGATCCATCCACGACTCAAGGCAGTATGGAGGGATTTTGGTAAAGAAGGGATGCTCAGAAGACCTCACCTCCAGCTTCTTTCTGGAGAGGGAAGTGAAACTCTGCATAGAGAATTTGGATGTGTTTACAGACTTGATGTGACCAAGGTGATGTTCAGTCCTGGCAACCTAGGAGAGAAGATGAGGCTCGTCAGGCTTGTGAGAAATGGTGAAACGATTGTGGACATGTTTGCGGGAATAGGCTACTTCACCATTCCGCTTGCCGTGCACACAAAGGCCAGGAGAATTTATTCCATAGAGATCAATCCCGACTCCTATCACTACCTGCTAGAGAACATCCAGCTTAACAGAGCTGAGAACGTGATAACCATTCTGGGTGACTCCATGAAGGTTACTCCTGAAGGTGTTGCAGACAGGGTTGTTATGGGACACATTTTCTGCCACGAATTTCTCCAAGTGGCCATATGCGCTCTGAAGCCTGAGGGAGGTGTGATACACTACCATGAATCCGTACCGGAAGCTGTCATCCAGAGGCCGGTAGAGAGGGTGAAGAATGCAGCTGAAAAGGCTGGAAGAAAAGTTGAGATTACTGGTTTCAGGAAGGTTAAAAATTACTCTCCAGGCGTGGTTCATGTTGTTGTGGATGCTAAGATTGTGTAATTGGGAACTTTGGTAGATATTTTCCTTTCTTTGGTATCTCTTTTCAGTCTCCCCACTCAGCTTCTTCCGGGAGATTCATAGTAACACACTGGTCGGCAAGAAATCCCCAGCTTCAGCTTGCAATGAATTTATCCAAAATGAGCTAGCAATTTCCCGCTTTCAGCAAGCAGCATCATAATCTGTGCTTACCCGATTTAGTAAAGATGATTTAAATTTAGTCTGGAGAGAATGTAGCAAATATTAAAAAATTGTTATTTTCTATTTTATTTTTTAAGACGAAAGATTTATTAGGAATGGAAACTTAATTGCAAAATCAATAAAAGGAGGTGATAAAATGCCGGTTCTTTACGTTATAAAATGGGATATTCTACCTGACAAAATAGAATCCTATACTCAGTGGACACAGTCTGCCATACAGCGGATCCTTGCCGTTCCTGGAGTCATTGAGTTTCGTGCATACCGGTCAGCCACTGGCTCTTCTCAAGCCGTGGTCACCTATGAATTTGCAGACATGGCTACTTGGGCAGCTTGGTATTCCAACGAAGAGGTGCAGAAAGTTCTGAATGAGTTGCGTACATTCGCTACCAACATCAGTATGGAACTCTTGGGCCCCTCACCGATTGTGCCCGAGCCGGTTCGTCCAGGTAAGTAGTTAGAAAAGGTGCAAAATGGCAGAATATACTTATCCCAATTTTTTATTTTCTTTTATCTCCCAGTTGCTTGCAAGACCCCTTGCGAAGCGATGGGTGATTCACTTATGCTAACCTGAAGAGGGTAGTGATGGTTGGGTAAAATTGTAGAATTTGTAGAATAGTAAATGAGATTAAAGAAACAAAAAGATAAAAATTGTAATTCACTTAATTTAATTACATCTTGGACTCGACGACCTCGTAGTAACTCCTCTCAACCTCTTTCAGAAACTCCTTGCTGCTCATACCTCTGGCATAGGCCAGCAATGTTGCTCCACCGGCTCCAACGCCTTCCTTCACGAATCCCTCTGCATAGGCTCTCAATCCGAGCTTCGATGAATTACCTAGCATGGGATCGGCAGCAATTACTGGCACATCAGGTGAGATTCCCACCATGTCAGCAGTTTCATCCCCAGCAACATATGTGGTGGTAGCTATGGCAATGTCTGTATCCTCATCCAGTTTCCTGATGATCTGGGCAATTGCCGCCATTTGCGTTCCACCAGCCAGCAGTACCGGCTTTGTAGAGCCAATAGCCATTCCGGCAACTCCAACCATCACGGGATCGCCCACCGCAGCCACAACATCCAGAGGGTCACTGCTGTCAATCCCTTCCACCCTCTCAACAGCCTTTGAAATGACCTCTTCCTTTATCTTTACCGGATTATCTGGCATGCTGGATGACACTGCTGCTTTAATCCCAAAAGCCTTGAGAACCGCTCCTGCTGTAGTTGTGCCAGCAGGTATACTCTCACCTATTATCAGGACATCAGAGATCCTTGATAGCATCTCTCCAAGCTTTTTAGCCCTTTCAAAAGCTTCTTTGGCCTCTTCAATCTTCATGGCTGGCTTTTCAGCTATGTTTTCACCAACTGGTGCTGCTATATCAAAATATGGAATATTTGGTTTTGTCATGAGACCACTATCTACAACGAAAAAGGGAACACCAGTAGTTCTGAGGGCGGTGTAAGTTATCAAAGCCGGGGTTGGTTTACCATCAGGCGTGGCTGGAGGAAACGGGATTATCTTGCAGTGGCCGTAGTGGAGAAGTTCAGCATCGGCAGGAGGGGTGAATTTTATCAGTTCAGGATTTGCTCCAGCAACAGTTATTCCTGGAACTTCAGCAGTTTTTGTGTTCCCGATTGCAAAGGCAAAAACTGGATCACCTTTGAGCAGCTCGATAAATCTTTCTGCGTCTCCTTTTTCTCCCTTTAGAACTTCCCAAGACATGGATTGAAAATGTGGGAAGCTGATGAAATACCTTGTTTTTGTATTACATTTGTTATACATCAAACCTCAGCTATTTGCCCTTTTTGCCAACCAGAGATAAATACGCAAGATATGCATCGAGCTGTATCCGCTCATGGGCACCTTCCGTCAGCCTGAAGTCCACCTCACCTAGTTTATCAATCAGCACAACTTTCAGCTTCTCCTCAAGAGGTGATGAGAGAATTTCTCTGAACAGTTGAGAAACTATATCTTCTCCAGCCATGCCGTATTCTATCATGAGCTTGTTGAGCATCTCTCTTGCTTCCATGAAGTTCCCATTCAGGGCAGTTTCCAGTAACTTGCCCAACTCTTCGGGACGGGCGGTAGCAGTAATCTGGTAAATTGCCTCAGCATCCACAATTTCTCCAATGGCAGCGGCGCCCTGCAAAGCGTTTATGGCCTTTCTGAAGTCACCATTGGAAACGTAGATCAGGGCTTCAAGACCATCTTCGGTTATATTTACACCTTCATTCTCGCATATCTCTAACAGCCTTTTTCTCATCGCCTCCGCAGGGACTGGCCTGAATTTGAAAACAGCACATCTGCTCTGGATGGGTTCAATTATCCTACTCACATAGTTACAGCTCAGGATGAAACGGCAGATTTTGGAATACATTTCCATGGTTCTCCTCAGCGCAGCCTGAGCATCGGCAGTCAAAGCATCTGCTTCATCCAAAAATATAATCTTGAAGGGAGCATCACCTATAGGAGCCGTTCGGGCAAACTCCTTTATCTTGTGTCTGACAACGTCAATTCCCCTTTCATCGCTTGCATTCATCTCTATGAAGTTGTCTCTCCAGTTCTCACCGAAAAGGTCTCTGGCAAGAGCTATTGCTGAGGCAGTCTTACCAGTTCCTGGTGGACCAGCGAAGAGGAGATGAGGGATGTTTTTTCTCTGCACATATCCCATGAGCCTCTGCACAACTTCTTCCTGCCCCACTATCTCGCCGAGAGTTTTGGGGCGATACTTCTCAACCCAGATCTCGCTGTCCACTGGCATCGATTCATCTTTTGAGAGATTAGTATAAAAATACTTGCCATCCCAGCATTGGTTACAATCGCAATGATTAATTTTTAAATTCTCTAAAAACTTTAAAATTTAAATAGATTCTTACATTCAGGTTGCTTAGATCCAAGGTCGGTTTCAAGATTAACCAATCCAGATTATTTAAGTTCTAAAGCAGGTGTCAGAAATGGAACCAACACAAGTCACGCTATCTACAGGGGAAGAAGTCGTACTCAGAGAAGTCAGAGATGATGATTTACTCAAGCTAATCGAGATGTATACGACTCTCAGCGATAAATCTATGAGATTTCTTCGCCCTTACAGATTTACAGCTAGCGAAGTTAGAGAGATGCATGCAAGAGTTGACAGAAAAAAGGTATTCTCGATAGTTGCAGAAAATAAGGATGGGAAGATAGTGGCAGAGGGTAGACTTATACGATACTCCAACTCTTCAGCGGAGTTCGGGATGATTGTTCACGACTCATATCAGAATAAAAAGCTCGGTCAGGCTCTTCTCAGGGCAATTTTAAATCTTGCAAAGAATGTGGGTGTGAAGAGGCTCATCGGTTTCTGCAGTGTGGAGAACAAGGTTGCCATACACATTTACACAAAATTTGGGTTCAGGATTGAGAAGGAGTTCAAGCCAGAGGAGTCTATACTTGGGAGAGAGGAGGGTGTGGTGAGGTTATCTATTTCTTTATAACAACCGATTTGTGCCTCTTCAGAGCCATTTAACAATCACAGGCGGGGACCCCCTGCGAAGCGTAACGATTAGAGCCCACATTCACTCCACTCTCAAGATATATATTTATGATAATGCAGATCATAGATTGAATAAATATATCACAAAACTCCTCACAGGTGAGTAAATGCTGATCAGCTATAAATTCTGCATTTATCCCTCCCAAACAGTTCAAAATATTCTGGAAGAGCAGCTTGAGCTGTGTCGCTGGCTCTACAATCGCTTGCTCTCGAAGGTGAACAGAGCTGGGAAAGTGAAAAGATGTTAAAGATGTGGTATAGAACGGAAAATCAACAACCCTCAATCGGGCACATTCACGATTCCTCCTGGTCAAAATTCGTGAAGCTACTGTGCGAGAAGGCTGAAAGAGCTGCTCGCACAGCAGTTAAGGTTGACCCTGCAAACACTTCAAAGAGATGTGCTAAATGTGGCTATATTGTCAAAGAACTGAATCTGACTGATCGAACGTTCACCTCCCCAGAATGCGGATGGGAGGCGGACAGAGACTACAACGCCTCCCTCAACATTCTGGATGTGGGGCTGGGACGGTCTCTGACTGTGGAGGGAGAACCTCTACCCCTCGTGATCTCGTGTAGAGAAGTGATCGAGGGGCAAGTTCTCTCGCTGAA
>Ga0180906_105_pt1 | contig 14990 bp, 16 predicted proteins | sample Deesub1362A_J573_FD_124171 | JGI IMG/M metagenome (GOLD analysis project Ga0180906, IMG submission 124171) | Archaeoglobus sp. JdFR-37
TACCTTGGCCTTAAAGGCAGCATCGTGACGCTTGCGTATATTCCCCACCCTCCATGCCTCCTTCTAGACTCACGCCAGACTCTACATGCACCTTATTGCCCCGTCCAAATTTTGGGGGTAATTATAGCCTTCTTTGGCCAGGCCTATCTGCTTGTGAGAGATTCCTCCACTTAAGGGTATGTGATAAGGAATTATTGAGGCTAAGGAATGCATGCAGATAGTACAGGACTTCTTGGGATTAATCTTGTATCGCCCTTCTAATATCACACTATCCCCAACCTTATAAACCGGGCAATTGCTTATAATTTCTTTAACAATTAAGCCCATAACTCCCTCAGTAAAATATCAACAATCCTTTGCGTAGCCTTACCATCGCCATAGGGATTCATAGCCTTGGACATCTCTTCATAGGATTTTGGATTCTCTAAAAGCCTCTGTGTTTCTTCAATAATTCTATCCTTATTAGTTCCTACCAATCTCACTGTACCAGCTTCAACGCCTTCTGGCCTTTCTGTGGTGTCTCTCATAACTAAAACCGGTTTACCCAGAGCTGGAGCCTCTTCTTGGATGCCCCCAGAATCGGTAAGGATAAGGTAAGATTTACTCATAAGATAGACAAAAGGTTCATAGTCTAAGGGATCAATCAAAAATAAATTTTTCTGGTTTTTCTTTATTTGGTCTTTTCGGTTTGTTTGGGTGGGACCCAGAATTTCATAAACAGGCTTCTGGACGTTTGGGTTAAGGTGAACGGGGTAAACAATAGTGACATTAGGGTTATTTTGTGCTATTTCTCTGAGGGCTAAGCATATATTTTTAAACCCCCCTCCAAAGCTTTCTCGTCTGTGCCCCGTGACCAGGATCAGTTTTGAGTTGTTAGTGTTAGTTCCACTATCAGTGGGCAGTGTTAGGTTCCATTTTTCTCTAAAATATTTATTCAATCCCTTTTGCCTGGCTACTGACTTTTGACTCCTGACAACTGTCAAGAGGGCATCGATCACCGTATTTCCAGTAACCCATATTTTTTCTTCAGGAATGTTCTCTTTTAACAGATTATTCTTCGCCCATTCCGTAGGGGCAAAATGATAATCAGCTAACACTCCGGTTAAATGCCTATTCTTTTCTTCTGGAAAAGGATTATATTTGTTATACGTTCTTAAACCTGCCTCCACGTGGGCAACAGGAATTTGCATATAGTAAGATGCCAGACTGGCCACAAATGAAGTAGTAGTGTCACCTTGAACAATAACCAGGTCTGGCCTCTCCTTTTCCAAAACTTTCTTCAATCTCTGTAAGGATCTTATAGTAACATCGAAAAGATCCTGGTTATTAGTCATTATATTTAAATCATAATTTGGGGTAATCTCAAATAGATTTAAAACCTGGTCTAACATCTCCCGATGCTGAGCCGTTACACAGATAGTAGCTTTCAGCTTTAAGCTTTCAGCTTTAAGCTTTTGAACAAGTGGTGCAAGCTTTATAGCTTCAGGCCGTGTACCGAATACTATTAGAATCTTACGCATTGTTATTCGTTATTTGTTATTCGTTTTTTTCTTGCCGAACAGATAGTTTATGTGTCCATTTAAAATCGTAAAGAGGTTATTTCGCATTCTTTTTCACAGATAACTAGTAACTGATAACTATTCCGTTACCTGCTCCCGCACTGCAGAAGAACTCCCAGGTGGAAAGTCGGCACTTTTTTCAATATTTTCCCAATTATCTTTAAACCACTGAATGGTATTTCTTAAACCTTGCTCAAAAGGCGTCTTCGGCTCATAACCCAAAAGCTCCCTTGCTCTATCCACAGATGCCAAAAGACGACTCTTGGTATCCCATTTTCGCTTACTAACCATTCTTATCCCCGCTTTATTTCCAACAAGCTCATTAATCATATTCGCCAGATCTCCGATCTTGGTTTCATGCTCTGATGCCAGGTTCATCTCTTTACCTATTGCATTTTCAAAATATCCTGCACGGAGTAAACCGTCCACCAGATCTTCAACATAAGTAAAATCTCTTGTTGCTTCAGCGTCCCCCGTTATGGGCAATGGTAATCCTTTCATTGCCCAATAGATGAAGTTTGGAATTACGTTTCGATATTGCCCTGGCACCTCACCAGGGCCATAAGAATTAAAGAATCTCGTTTTTACCACTGGTAAATCATAATGATGATAAAAGAAGTTGCAGTATAGTTCCCCTAACATTTTTGTGATTTGATATGGACTCGAAAGATCCATTGACATAAATTCTTCTTTTAGGGGCAAGGGAGCAGCACTACCATATATAGAACATCCAGATGAAGCATAAATAAATCTTTCTACTTTACATAATTTCGAATATTCTAACACCTTCAAGGTGCCAAAGCCGTTTACATGAAGGTCTTTTTCTGGATAGTCAATAGAATTTTGGTTTGCAAAAAATGCGGCAAGATGAAAAACATGACTGGGCTCTTCATTAAAGACTCTCTTCAATGAAATATCATCTGTAACGCTCCCCTTAACAAAAAGAATATTATGCCTAGAAGGAATGTTCCATTCATAAGAAGCTGACATGTTATCGAGAATGATAATAAGCCCCGCATCTAAATCAGATAGTCTTTTACAAAGATTCGAACCTATAGCACCTGCCCCACCAGTGACGAGAATCGTTTTGCCTTTGTAGAAATCTAAGTATTCTGACATATTTCCTCCTTTCTTTTTAGTATCAGTTTTCAGTATCAGTGTCAGTTTGCAATAGCTTGTTCCGTAGCCCGTGTAAGATGCGCATTTCTTCATTCAGTAGCCCGGATAATGAATCAATATCCTCATTAGATACATAACCAAATCTTTGCGCCAATTCCATTTGAGTATCAGGTTCACCACAAGATCCCAAAGCTATCGAAATAAATTGCCTAAACTCGTTTTTTGAATTCCGAAGTTGACTTTCAGCTAAATTCGAAGGAATTGAAACTGCAGAACGCCGCATTTGAGAGGTCAAACCATAAACTTCTTCCTTTGGGAATCCTTTTGTAATCTTATAAATCAGTTCGCATATCTCCATACCTTTTTGCCAGGCTATTAAATCCCTATATCCTTTACTTTTCTCTTTATCTCCCATTTCTATTTTCCTTTCCGACAGTCCGTCTGTTCTCTAACCCTAACACTGATACTATCTACTGACACTGACACTATCTGTTATAAACCTTCTTCATCCACTCAATATACCTCGGTATTCCCTCTTCAATAGGCACCTTAGGATCATGTTTTAAATCCCTTCTTGCCTTCGAAAAATCTACCTTTTTTACCTTGGTAGTAAATGGTTCAGCTTCTTTATAGGTCACCAATTTATCACTTTTACCAAGATATTTTAAAATCAGATCAGATATGTACTTAATGTCTGTTATCCATTCTTCCCTGCCACCGATATTATAAACTTCACCAGGGATAAAATTATCCACAATATTGGCAAGCGTTCGACATGTATCCTCAACATAGTCAAATATACGTTTGTGACCCATATAAACCGTATAGGGCATATCCATAAGGGCACGGTAGACAAAAATCGGAATGACCCCTCTATAAGAACTATAATATTCATGGGGCCCATAGCAATTTAGAGGCCGAACCCGCACAGTTTCCGTGCCAAACATCTCCGCAGAGTTTAACACCTGCAATTCTCCGGCCCATTTAGATATGGCATAATCATTCATTTGCTTGATAGAAATCTTATCCATGACATCTTCACTCATGACACCATCATAATCACCATAGACTTCGCAGCTACTGAAGAATATCTGTCGGAATCGATATTTCTCCTGAAGCCTCAGGATGTTTTTCGTTCCTATAACATTGGTTCTCCACAGATTCTCATAATGGTCTTCCCCATTCCATCTGCCATACTCTGCTGCCAGATGATATACATAGTCAAAGGAATGTTTTTCAAATATCCTTTCCATTTGCCAGTAACTTGCCACATCTGCCCTTATATGGATATCTTCTTCACCATGAAGAATGTCACAAGTTATAACTTCATGCCCCCTTGACCTTAATTCAGCCACAAGATTTGTTCCTATAAATCCTTTACCACCAGTAACAAGAATTTTAGCCATATTCTCCTCCGATTTAGCTTTTTCAACTAATTTGCCATGCCCCGCCCGCCAAGACCGAGCGGGGCACCCTCGATGGATGAAAATAGGTATAATGCGACATCAATCTCTTATCTCCGGGATTAAGAGGTCGCGTATCTGTTGGTGCTGCAAAGCCCGCAACTAGTTCGACCCGGGCATCCTCAAGGCACCCTAGATTGTTGCCATAGAGCACGATAAATAAACTCTTCCCACAAAAGGACGCCCCCTCTCGGAGATAACACACGGCCCAAACCTATTTTCTAAGTAATAATCAATAACTGTCACTATTTTCTAACACTGTCAAACTGAGACTCTTTCCCTGTCACTACCTCGATCTCATAACCTCATAAAAAAGCTGTTCGTATTTTGGAATCTGAACCTCCGGCGCTAAATGCTGAAAATAATATTTCCTTCCCGCCGATCCCATAGCTTCTCTTTCTTTTGGAGACATAGCATAAAGTTTTCGTACAACACGAGCAAAGTCAACTGGGTCCATTGAACGCACTGCCAGACCCGCTCCAGCCCTAACAACTAAATCCGCTGCATCCCCATTTACCGATACAATTATTGGTTTTCCGCTTAATAGGCAGGATTGGGTCTTACCAGGCACAGTAATCTCAAATAATGGATCATCAGTAAGATGAACCATCACAGCATCTACTAACGCATAGAAAGACGGCATCATTTCCATAGGCTGACGTGGTAAAAATTTTACATTTTTTAATTTTCTTTCCTTTGCCATTTTTTCCAATCTATCACGATCTATTCCACTACCCATCAACACAAACTGCAATTTTTTAATGTCGGTTAACAATGATGCCGCTTCAATTACATTATGAAGTCCTTGGGCCGGTCCCATATTTCCAGAATAAAGTATATTAAAATAACCCTTAAGATTCCACTTTTCAGCGAGAGATGGATCAGGATCAGGTAATGTAAATTCTCCTTCATATGCCCAATTATAAAAAATGTGAATTTTTTCACTTGAAACACCTTTCGCTTCCAAATTTCTTTTAAATCCTGCTGATATTACTGTAATGGCAGAAGCCTTTTTATATGTAAACATAGCCAATTTAGCTAAAACTTTTAACATTAACTGACTAGATATCATTCCTGTTGCTGGTAAAGTTTCTGGCCACATATCTTGGATTTCAAAGACAAAAGGTATTTTTCGGGGTAAACTAATGATGCATGCAGGTATTCCCAAAGTTATCGGAGGGTGATATACCATCATGACATCAACTTCACCACAGAAAAGGGGACCAAATATTGTTGCAGACATGGGAAAACTTAAATAGTTTAGCGATCTTTTAACCACTGAATGGCTTCTGTCAGGATATAATGGCAACCTAATTACTTTTACACCATCGATTTCCTCTCGCTGAAAAAGCTTCTGCCGATAACCCGAATATATTTTCCCTTGGGGGTAATTTGGAAATCCGGTTAAGACTATCACTTCATGGCCACGATTAACCAGACCCTTGGCAAGAATGTGCATCTTGGGGTCGGGTTCGGGAATATAGTTCTGGGCTAAAATCAAAATCTTCAATCTCTTCCCCTCTATAAGTCAGAGCCTAATCCTAAAACGCTCCGGTAGAAATCTTTGTGTCTTTGAGCACATATTTCTAAATCTAATTCTCTTAGAGCTACAATACGTGCCAGCTTCCCAAATTTAGCCCTCAAATCCTCATCTTCGATGAGAATACTTACCTTTTTAGCAAGCGCCTCAACATCCCTCGGTGGAACTATGAAGCCATTCTCGCCGTCTCTAATAAATCTTTTTACATCTCCAACATCCGTCGAAACTATGGCCTTTTCCATAGCCATTGCTTCCCAGACAGCCATCGGGCTTGCCTCAGTTTCAGAGGTACATACATAAATATCAATAGCCTTTAGAATTGATGGAATATCGTTACGGGCACCCAGAAACAAGATGTTATTAAGCCTATAATACCTAACCAATTCCTTCAACCGTCTCATATACTGTTTTTGGCTATCTAATTCAGGACCCACTATATAGAAACTCAAGTTCTCATTTTTCTTCCCCAAAATGTTAGCAACACGAATAAAATCCTCTATTCTTTTTGTTGGATTTATAGTGCCCATAGTCACAATCTTTATTTTTTTATCTTTTCCTATTAGTTCATTTCTTACTACGTTTTCAGGGCTCAAATATGCAGTATCCACTGGAGCCTGAATCTCGATAAACTTCTTTTTTTGTAATCTGTTACCATTGAGATAAAATTGGTAAACTTTACTTCCTGCTACGATAAAACCATTACACAAACCTCCTATCATGTTAAAAATGACTCTCAGAATCCATGGTAGCTCGGTATCGTTTAAATGCCATACCACCTTTGCACCAGCCATTTTGGCTGCTAAAACACCTTTCATCTGCCATGAGGCGTTGCAATGAACTAATCGAATCTCCTCTTTTTTAATGTAATTATACAGAGAAAGTACTTCTGGAATGAACAAAATGGCCCAACTAAAAAAATGTGGGGTGTGCCTTGTCAGTCTATGTAAGCTTAATCTTTGGACACGAACATTCCTTTCAAGTAGCTTATAATAAAAAATTTCCGAATCTTTTCTGGGTATGATGACGACCGTTTCAATTCCATATCTTCTTAATCTTTCCGCTACCTGAAGAATCCGGTTTTGTGGGCCACCAAACCTACCATCTAATATTATGTTGGCTACTTTTAAAGAAAGACCATCCATTAACGTAATTGTTTTGAAGGCTTAAACATTTTTTGATTAATTATATTTAAGTATAAAGACTGATACTGGTGAGCCATAATATCAATAGACCACCGTGAAGCAATCTGTTCAGCTAAACGAGCGCGACATAACGCTGATCCTTGGTCAGATAGTGTATATATAAGTGCAGCAGCAATGTCTTCTGGGTTATTTGGATTAACAAATACAGCAGTTTCTTCATCTAGAAATTCTCGATGTGCTGGAATGTTTGATACAACCACAGGACATCCACAGGCCATAGCCTCCATGACAGTATTTGGACAGCCTTCGTAAAAGCTGACCGAAACAAAAACGTCCGCACTTCGCATCCAGGACCAGATGTCTGATATGTAGCCAGGCAGAAATACACGATTTTCAATTCCAAGTTCTTTTATAAGAAACTCTGCTTTACGCCAAAGCGGACCCTCACCACACAAGAAAGCGGCAGCTTGGACCTTAGACACAACTTGGCCGAGTGCCATGATAAGATTTTCGATGTTTTTTTGCTTCTCCAAACGGCCAGCATAAAGGATTATCTTGTGATCGGGAGAAAGTCCTCTTGTTTGCCATTTGAACTGAGGCGCAGAAGCCACATCCTCGATCGGGAGAGCATTGGGTATAACGTAAACAGGTACAGTACCATGGATTTGTGATCGCCAGTAATCCGCTCCAGCTGACGAATTGGCAACAATCACACTGGCACGGAAAGCAAGTAAGCGGCGCAGATAATTCTTCCACGTTGGCGAATAAGCTGGTGCAGAGTTACGCTCACTCAATATCCAAGGTACTTTCGCTAAGCTACAAGTAATTCCGCCTAAGACATTCATCATTGGAAGCCAAGTCTGTACAAGCCCCGGCTGAACCTCACGTATTATTGAATATAAGCGTGCCATTATAATAGGATCATAGTGGCTACGGCAAGGAATACAGTGGACTTTTACATCATTAGCGATTAAATTTTCCAAGTTTGCGCCTCCCGATAACAGCGCAACATGCACATCCCAACCATATGTAACTAGCCCCTTGCATAGGTAGGTTAACTGTCGTTCAGTCCCACCCCCACCCATGCTGGCAATACAGTGTAAGATGCGTCTGAGTCTATTCATGCATACTATGGTTTTGGTGGCGAAATATTTTCTTTTTCGACCCATGCCGCTAGCACTTGCAAGGTCCAAAAACGAGACCAATTCTGCCCAGAAGTGAATCGTTGTTCCACAGTCCGAATCGCCTCATGATCCAGACCCAAGTCCACTTCTGTTAAGTCTGCTACCCTAAGACCATTTCGGAGCCAGCGATCATAGGGTAATGCAAAACCCTGCTTGGGGCGCTGTGCAACCTTGTTCACGATACTTGACCCCACAGCATCAACCAGCAAAGGCTTTTGGCGATGGTGAGGATTCACCTTAAGATGGGTCGGCAATGCCACAATTTTTTCGACTAAACGATGGTTGACGAATGACGAGCGTAGCTCTATTGAGTTTGCCATGCTCATCTGATCCCCGTCCCGCAAAAGCGTATTCCGTAAATAATGTGTAAGTTCTAAACGTGATAACTTACCGAGCGGCGTCGTGCCTCCCTGGTCACGAATGAACCGCGTTTGAGGTAATCGTTTCTCTCCTCGCAATCGCTCAAGCCCCCTTTGTGAAAAGACTGAATGCTGGGCCAAGTAAGCTGCTGCTAGTGGCTCATGGGCACCGAGTGTCTGAAAGAGCTTCTCATACTTTGTGTCATGCAAACGGGCCCAGTGTGCAGCCAAGGTTGATAGAAGATAACGCAACCAACTAATTGGTAAACTAGCCAGAAAAAGCAGCCAAGGGAAAAGAGTTTTTTGCCAATAGCCTAAGAAAAGTTCGTCTGCACCTTGCCCTGAGATAGCTACCTTGATGCCAGCCGAGCGAATGGCACGGCACACCAAGTAAGTATTCACCCCGTCAAAACTTGGTTGGTCCATAGCTTGCACGGCCTCAGGCACCCAACTGTGAGCCTCATTTTCCCCTACCTCAATTTGATGATGACAGGTTTGAAACTGACCAGCTACTAATGAGGACCACCGTTCTTCGCTGAAAGTTTCGTCGAAACCCTTAAAGATTACGCTGAATGTCTGAAGGTTACAAAATCCCTGCTCGCTTAGTATTGCCACATTAGACGACGAATCGATCCCGCCAGACAGTAAAACAGCCACTGGCACATCGGAAACCATACAAAAGCTGCAAGACTGCCGCAAAAGCATGCCGACCGTTTCTAACGCTTCTCCACGTGTGACAGGCACCCTCTCCTCCGGTATATCGCGCAGAGACCAGTAAGCTCGTGCTACAATCTGTCCCTTATGTAACCGTAACCAATGTCCAGCTTCCACTGCTCGAACATCTTTAATCAAGGTGAAAGGGTCGGCCACACTACCGAATGTCAAATAAGCATCCAATCCGTCAGAATCCATACGTCTTTCAACAACACCAGATGCCAAAAGTGAACGAACCTCTGAAGCAAAAAGAAATCGGCCATTTTGAACCGTGTAGTATAAAGGCTTCTCACCCATTCTATCCCTGGCTAGCCAGAGAGAGTGATTCCTTCGGTCCCACAGCGCAAATGCAAACATACCGCATAAGCGATCCAATGCCCCGACCCCCCATCTGTGCCAGGCATAGAGGAGAACTTCAGTATCTGAGTTGCTGCGAAACGTATATCCATAACCTTCTAATTCAGCCCGCAGTTCGCGGAAATTGTAAATTTCACCATTGAAGGTAATTACTAATTGATTATCGGCAGCAGACATCGGCTGGTGACCCGCCGGGCTTAAGTCCAAGACAGATAGACGACGATGACCAAGCCATATCACACCTTCCGGGAGTCTATCTTCCCAAACGCCTTCGCCATCAGGCCCCCGGTGCTTAAGGGCATCTAACATGGCGGCACGGTTAATACCCGTTGGATCACCAAGAAAACCACATATTCCACACATGAAAATAATCTATTAATTGGGAATGACTGCTATTTATCGCCGTTTTGCAACGTCCGTTTGAACTTCGCTGAGCTAAAGAATCGGGCACGCGTTATCCTATAACGAAGGCATCGTGCGCCAGCCAACAGCACACGATGAAGCAAGCCTAATCCAAGAATGGTCCACCCTTTAAGCGAAACTGGATTCATTGAGAGATACCTTAGCATATAGTAGACTCCTGCCTTACGTTGGCCCGCAACAAAATGCCACAGACCTGCTGTCCTTATGATTACTGCGAACAGGTTAGGAGCGTGCCGTGCAATTGCCTGACCATGTTTCCGTAATATTTCTTCTGCCTGCCACGCCCAATCAGCAGCGTAACGGAGTAAAACTTTTACATCTTTGAAAGCCTTAGTGCGGGACTCGGTGTTGTCTGCATCCGAATACTCAATTGCTATTATATCCGGATCAATCCTTTGTTTAGTGCATTTTGCAAGATCCAGTTGAAATATCGCATCACCTTTTCTTCGGTGTGCAGGCCACGAGACACAAACATCATAAAGTTCCCTTCTATAGCAACAGAGAAAATCAGTACCGCCTTCTTGATCAACCCATTTAATCCGTCCAACATAATCTATAATGCCTTCCGGCACGAATGAGGGGGTGATTTTTCCTGTATCCCAAATATAACGAGACCCAATTACACCAACGTCCTCCGGAGCATCATAAGTTCTCGCGTATAAGTTCTCTAATGCTCCTGGAATCAAAGCGTGATCACTATCCAAAGTAATAATCCATTTACCGATCGCATTGCGAACGCCAGTATCACGAGCAGCACAGAGCCCCTGGTTGCTCTTATGGCAAATAAGTTTAAACCGACTATCTGTTACGGTTTTTAGAATCTCCTTAGTTCCATCGGTTGAACCATCGTCAACGACAACGACTTCAAAATCATCAAAGGATTGCTTAAGACAACTTTCTACACAGCGCATTATCATGTTCGCCCGGTTGTATACTGAGATGACAATACTAAACCACGGAGAGGAATTGCCCTTTTTTACAAAAGCCTGTAATTCTCCTTTGTTTTGCATCTTTTCCTCTCCACCTTTTTTGAAATTGTACTGTGTACCGTCCCCCATTTTGAAACACTTTTTAGCACGCCTGCGCCCTTAAGGAATACCAAGCGTAAAAACTGTTGAGATACTCCCTAGAACTCATATAACCCAAAGGCTGCATATTTTTATGAAACCGGCCACCCCAGTCGTCACGAGTGTGTGCTAGAGTTCGTTGAAATTTAGGGGTGGCTCCTCCTAGAATAGGTCGACCTATTGTAAAGACTATCAAAAGGAGGAGCCACTGATGGTGGAGAAGGTATCATGGATAGGCGGCAAAGGGAAGAGGACGAAGCGGGTTTTGAGGATACAATTTGAGGAGTTGGATGTGAGGGTGGCATTGATTCAGGCGTTGATTCCCATAGGGTTAGAGGCAGTGGCGGAGGAGCTTCAAAGGGAGGTAGCGGCTTGCAGGGCCAAGGTATAGTCGCCATGGGGGGGATTGGATGGGCACTATCGATGGGGAGCGGAGCGACGTTCCATCCATCTATTTTGCTGACCAGAAAATGGCGATTCAGGTGCCTCGTGTGAGGGACTGTGTTGGGAACAGGGAGGTTTTATTGGGGACGTATGAGCTGTTGAGTAGTCCCAGGGCAGTGGATGAGGAGCTTTTGAGGAGGATCTTGCTGGGCATTTCATGTCGGGATTATGAGCGTTGTTGCAGGTTGGTGCCTGAGGCGTTTGGTTTGTCTCCCTCTACGATCTCGCGCAGGTTCATTCAGGTCAGCTCTCGCAAGCTCAAGGAGCTGATGGAGCGGGACTTATCTGTGTATGACATTTCGGTTTTGTTCATAGATGGGAAGAGCTTTGCCGAGGACGAGATGATCATTGCTTTAGAGGTGACCTCAGAGGGCAAGAAGGTGCCATTGGCTTTTATCCCGGCTGCCACGGAGAACGCCACTGTGGTAAAGGACTTCCTTTGGGGACTGATTGAGCGTGGGTTGAAGATTGATAGGGGAATCCTCTGCGTGATCGACGGCGCCAAGGATCTTGTAGCCGGCATCAAGAAGGTCTTCTCCGACAGGTCGCTGATCCAGCGGTCAGTGGCACAAGCGGGAAAATGTGCTTGGCTATTTGCCCAAAGTGATTCGCCCCAGCTGGCGCAGGAGGCTTCAGAGGGCGCCTATGAGAAGCCCACTTATGAGGGGAACCAAGGCGGCCTTGATGCGTCTTAAGGCTGAGCTTAGGCTGGTGAATGAATCGGCCGCAGCAAGCCTTCAGAAGGGGCTGGAGGAGACGCTCACCTGGGCTGGCTACGATCAAATCTGACACTGGGTTAAGCCCAGGGGGTTTTCACTGGTGGTAGTCACGGCTATCCTTTCTGGGGTTAGAGCCAGACAAGGAACCGGAAAGGAGGAAGCCATGACTACCGAGGAGAAGCTTATCAGAAACAAGTTGGGACTCCTAGAGTTGGCTGCATATTTGAAGAACGTCTCGGAGGCCTGTCGGGTGATGGGCTACAGCCGAGACACGTTTTATCGGGTCAAGAGGGCCTACGAGGAAGGGGGTCTTGAGGCGCTCAAGGAGAAGAGCCGCCGGGTGCCGAACATCAAGAATCGGGTGTCTGAGCATGTGGAGAGGGCTGTTGTGGAGTTGGCCTATGAGGACCCCTCCTTAGGTCAGAGGCGTGTGAGCGACGAACTAAGGAGAAGGGGGCTGTTCATCTCGCCTGCTGGGGTGCGCTGTGTGTGGTTGAGGCACAATCTGGAGACCTTTAAAAAGCGCCTCAAAGCCTTGGAGGAGCGTGTGGCCAAAACCGGCGAGGTGCTCACCGAGGCTCAGCTTCGGGCCATGGAGAAGGCCAAGGAAGAGAAGATGGCCTGGGGGGAGATCGAGACCGAGTCCCGCCGGGGCGGGATGGGCTATCTTGGGGCTCAGGACACCTTCTACGTTGGCACCCTTAAAGGGGTGGGAAGGATTTATCAGCAGACCTTCATCGACACGTATTCTTCGGTGGCCTTTGCCAAGCTCTACACCACCAAGCACCCCATCAACGCCGCAGATCTGCTCAACGACCGGGTGATTCCGTTTTTCGACGAGCATGGAGTGCCCCTCCTGCGGATTCTGACGGATCGGGGGACGGAGTTCTGCGGCAGGGCGGATCGGCACGACTATGAGCTCTTTTTGGCCCTCAACGACATCGAGCACACCAAGACCAAGGCGAAAAATCCGCAGACCAACGGCATCTGTGAGAGGTTTCAGAAGACTGTGCCGGATGAGTTCTATCGCATTGCCTTTCGGCGGAAGATCTACCTGAGTGTTGAGGAACTGCAGCAGGACCTGGATGCCTGGTTGGAGAGGTACAACACCCAAAGGCCCCACCAGGGGAAACGTTGCCAAGGGCGCACCCCCATGGAGACGTTCTTGGATAATCTGCCCTTGGCAAAAGAGAAGACATGGAGTATTAAGGATGAGATCCCTCTGACAGCTTCAACTTGATCATACACCCAACCTCAGAAAGGATAGCTGTCAGATCGGATCGGAGCAAGCACAGCTCACTCTTCATCGCCTTGGGGTGTTTGATAAGCTTGGCATCTCCTTAAATGTCTTCGTTACCTCTCCACCGAACCCCAAAAGAGATTCTTTTTCTCCAATCTTACCAATTTTAGGTGCTTTTGCTATATACCCAACTGGATTTTGAAGGCTTCTCCAATTCACATAAGGTAAGATGGTTTCTTCCTTAACCCTATAGCTATATCTTTGAACAATATCTAATAAAGATTCAAGAAGTACGTTTGAGAGATAATGAGGTTTTAATCCAAGGTCTAGCAATTTTGTGTGTTTAACATTATAGTAATGTTCTTCGGCTTCTACTCGTGGATTAGGTGGCTGAGAAATTTTAACATTTAAGTCCTTCTTTTTTGCTACCTTTTGTACCAACTGTGCTAATTCGAAAATGGTAAACCATTCGGTGATTTGATTAAACACCCGATATTCACCCTCTTTTGGAGGATTTAATATTGCAAGTTCTATGCATCGCATAGTATCACGAATATTAATGAAACCCCTCGTTTGCCCTCCCTTCCCATAAACTGTAAGTGGATGCCCAATAGCTGCCTGGACGCAAAAACGATTGAGCACTGTTCCCCAAATACCATCGTAGTCGAACCGGGTTGCTAATCGTTCATCTATCTGAGTTTCATCGGTTTCAACCCCATAGACAACTCCTTGATGAAGGTCAGTAGCTCGTAATCCCCACACTTTGCATACAAACATAATGTTTTGCGAGTCGTGAACTTTAGAAAGATGATAAAAAGAACCAGGCTGCATGGGATAGGGTAACCTATCCTTACGACCATTGTGTACGATTTCAATAAATCCTTCTTCGATGTCTATATTTGGTGTACCATATTCTCCCATAGTGCCTAATTTAACCAAGTGGCAATGTGGACAAAATTCTTTTATTGCATAAAGCAGATTCAATGTACCAACAATATTATTTACCTGCGTAAAAACCGCATGTTTCCTATCAATCATAGAATAAGGAGCACACCTCTGCTCACCATAATGCACGATGGCTTCAGGTGAAAAATTCTTAATAACATTAGCAATAAAATTATAATCAGTAATATCCCCAATAAACATCTCTATTGTTTTTCCAGTAAGCTCTTTCCAAGCGTTTATACGCTCATGTAACGAATGGATAGGAATTAGACTTTCCGTACCACACTCTAAATCCCACATTCTCCGGCTAAAATTATCTACAGCCCCAACCTCATATCCTTTATTAGAAAGGTACATTGTCTGGGGCCAACCCAGATAACCGTCAGCACCAATTACTAATATTTTCATTTCTTCCTCCTACTATGAATTTTGTGTTATAGAACACAAAAATTGAGACTGCTCAATACGACTTTATTGGAGTGAACCCCTGAAGCTGGGCATTTTATGTTAGAGTATCTGGCAGGATCTGGGCCCCAAAGTTGGGGAGAAAGGATCTTGTCATGAGGAAGCAGAGGCGATTTTCCGTTGAGTTCAAGCGCCAGGTGGTAGAGGAGCTCCTCAGTGGTACTTCTCGTCCTGCGCAGCTTTGCCGCCGCTATGATATCTCCTCTGGACTTCTGTATCATTGGAAGCGCCAATATATTCGGGGAAGATT
>Ga0180906_146_pt1 | contig 5461 bp, 7 predicted proteins | sample Deesub1362A_J573_FD_124171 | JGI IMG/M metagenome (GOLD analysis project Ga0180906, IMG submission 124171) | Archaeoglobus sp. JdFR-37
GCTCCCTGTCGTTGAATCTGAGCTAGGACTTGACAGATTTTATGAATGAATAGGTGTAGCTACCTGTGTAATTCTCCTTCTCCATCACACTGATAAAGTCAAGAATCAGGTTTTTCAACGACCTGTCGTCCATGTTCAGCAGATCGTTTGGTTTGACACCCATTATTTCGCAAAATCTCCCCAGTCTCCTGAGGTTAACATCAGCAGTAGCCTCAGAACCTCTTGAGAGGTCCATATACCACCTTCTCGGATCGGGATCCTGCAACAGGTGTTCGTATCTGCTCCTTTGCATGTTTCGATCTTTTTTATCAAATATTTAAAATTTTCAACCTGAACCAGTTTGGGTTCAAATCCCGGGCCCGTACCACTTTTTAATGGTTATTTGGGGAATGGTACAAGTTAGTACAAGTATCAATCTCCGTTTCCGGTCAACTTTGCCATTCATCACTGCGGCGTGAAACAGCAGTATCCAATTTCGTCACATCTCCTCTTAATCTCATCCCATAGCTCTTCAGGTAGTGTTTGAACAGCCAGCGGATAGAGAATCCTGTCTTCCTTGTATATGTGTTTGGGAAGCTCCTCAACAATGTAATCTGCTAGTTTCTTGATCCTTCCGGTAAATTCAGAATACTCATAGCTCTCCCACTCCTTTGCAATGCGGTAAAGTTCCTTCTTCCTGGGCTTCAGCTCGTCATGCTCCTCCTTCATAATCTCAGGAGGCTCAACAATTCCATGCTCTTTCAGGGCGGGGAAAAGGACAGCTTCTTCCCTCTCGTGGTGCTTGTCTGCTTCAACGAGATGTTCGGCGATGTGCACAAGCAGTTCCAGCTCATCCTCCACCTCATCGAAGCTCTTTGCTGTGCTGATTCTCTCATTAACTTCTCTAAGCCTGTCAAGGAAGTTCAGGATCATCTTGTGCTCTTCCATCAGCGTGTGTATTGGATGTCCTGGCTCCAGCTCCATCTCAATCTCTTCAAGGTTTTCCCTCAAAATCTCTAGATGTACATCACAGAGCTTCCTCATCTCCTGACGTGACACGCCTTCCTGGATCATTTCCTGTTCTATGAGCGCAAGCTCTGCCGGCGATACACTTTTCAGCACATCCTTAGCTTCTTCTTTCAGCTCTTCAAGATCCTTAAGGCTTTTGAGGTCTCTCAAAAGCTTCTTCACCTTCTCCTTCTTTTCACCATTGCCGCTCAATTTCTTAATGGTGAATATCCACTCCTCCGGGCCCTGCTTTTCGTAATTCCATTCAAACAGCCCGGCATATTCTGCACTGAACATATAGTAGAGGGGCTTGGGTTCATGATCGTTAATTATCCTGAGAACATCTCCCTCGCCTAAAGCATTCCACATTTCCATTATTTTGCCATGCCTCTCAGGTGGCGGCAGATTTCTCAAATCTAGGGTTTTAATTTCACTCATACTTTCACCTCAAAACTACTTGAACGAGGGGTTACTTAACAGTGTTCACTAAGATTTTCGGTTTTTAAATGGAATATCCATATTACCACTGCGTATGGTTACAACCGCAACTTTCAAGCCATAACTTTAAAACTGAGGTTTTTCAAGGGTAAGGTGTATGAGGATCGTCCACATTTCTGACGTCCATTTCGGATTTGAATTGCTCAAGGATAAGGTTGAAAAAGCAATAAAGCAGATAAACGATCTCGAACCTGATATAGTTGTTCTAACGGGAGATATAAGTCTCTGGGGAATTCATCATGAGTTCAGGGATGCATATGAGACTTTTTCAAACCTGAAGCCAGATCTTTTCGCCATACCGGGAAACCACGATGCAAGAAATGACGGGATTAAATACTTCAGACTTTACTTTGGAAAGCACAGGAAGGTTTTGAAGATTGATAACGCCGTCTTTATTGGAGTCGACAGTACACTACCAGACTCAGACGATGGTTACATCGGACCAGAACAGAGAGAGTGGATTGCAAAGAAAGTCAGGGAGAACTGCATCAACATAATCGCAATGCATCACCATGTCGTGCCAGTTCCCCATACAGGAAGAAACATGAATGTTCTGATAGATGCAGCCGAGACCGTGGAGGCATTAACTCTACACTGCCATGGAGGAATTGTTCTCGCAGGCCACAGACATGTGCCTTACTCCACAAAGCTCCTTAGAACCCACATTATCCATGCTGGGTCCCTGAGCTCTTATAAGGTGTTGATGCCAGATAACAACTACAATATTATTGAAATTGGGGAAGGGGAGATATCTCTGAAACTTAGATTCTTGGACCTGGGGGAAATAGAGATAGGGAAGTTTAGGCTGAAGCCGGAAACTCCAGAATCTCTGCTGAAATATCACAGACTGACCTCAACAAAAAAGGTCCTCTTTGTTTCGAGAAGAAACGCCTGCAGGACAAAGATTGCTGAAGCTTTGTTTAACAGAATATCTCCCGATAACATGCATGCCATAAGTGCTGGAACCGAACTTGCAAATGATGTTGACTTCTTGGCTTCAAAGATCATGGGAGAGATGGGACTTCCTTTGACAAGACCGAGAAAGTTGAGCAGTGATTTGTTGGAGGATGCCGACTACATCGTTTCACTCGATGAAGATATCAGGGCGGATGAGTTCTGGGATATTAATACGCCAAAAGATGAGGATGAATGCAGGAAGGTGGTCAAAGAAATTGATGAAAGGGTTAGAGAACTGGTAAGAAAAATTTTAATTTAAACGCACGTCACGTGGGAGGCGGACAGAGACTACAACGCCTCCCTGAACATACTGGAGTGGGGCTGGGACGGTCCCTGACTGTGGAGGGGGACCCTCTACACTACTTGCCAGATGGGTTCATGGCAATTCAATGCTCACTATTACCTAATTCTTCTTCAGGATTTCAGGAAAACTCCACTCACAGAAATTCTCTCGAATACATAATTATAAATACGCCAACCAGCACCACCAAGGCACCTATCACATCGTACCTGTCTGGAACTATTCCGTCAATTTTCCATCCCCATAGCAGTGACATAACAACAAAAACACCTCCATAGGCTGCGTATACTCTCCCAAAGTGAGCTGGCTGGAACGTGGGAACGACGCCATAAAGGATCAGAAGAAGTGCCCCGGTAACAGCATAAATTATCTCCCTGCCTTCTCTCAGCCACAACCAAACCCCGTAACCGCCACCTATTTCAAAAATACCTGCAATTATGAAGAATATGGCTGATTTGAATATCTTCAAGGCATCCATGTCTCAGCTTTAACGAACTTCATTAATATTTGTATTGAACTGTTGTGGCCTAACGCTAATGGAAGAATGCAAGAGTCTTAACTCTCTTTTTCGGAGAACAGCTCAAATTTAGATTTGAACAATTCAGTAATCATGGTTTTCGGGCAATCAGAAGTTGGAGATAAGGGAAGGGGAAAGATTTGGAAAGGTATGGAAATCAATTTATATTATACCCTTCAGATTAATTTGCATGAAAACTGTCATTCTCGCTGGTGGTAGTGGAACTAGGCTCTTTCCCATAAGCAGAGAATATTTTCCAAAGCAGTTTATCAGGTTCTTCGATTCTCGATCTTTATTTCAGAAAACTGTTGAAAGAGCGCTAAAGCATTCTAATCCCGACGAGATTTTTGTGGTCACCAACACCAAGTACAAGTTCATTGTTAAAGAACAGCTGGACGAGCTTGGTGTTAAATGTAGAATAATGGAGGAACCTGAAGCCAAAAATACGCTTCCAGCAGTGGTTTGGGCTGTTAAAGATATGAAAGATACGGTGTGTGTCCTTCCTTCAGACCATCTGGTTGGAGAAGATGATTATTTGAAAGCTGTCAGAAGTGCAGAAAAAATTGCTGACAGGTTTCTGGTAACATTCGGTGTGAAACCAGATAGGCCCCATACTGGCTATGGTTATATAAAGCCTGGAGAGAGGCTAGGAGAGGGATTTAGAGCTGAAAAGTTCGTGGAAAAGCCAGATAAGGAGACTGCAGAACGTCTGATACAGGAGGGCTACCTCTGGAACAGCGGAATCTTTGTCTTCTCTGCAGAACTCTTCATGGAGGAATGCAGGAAGTACGAGCCAGAAGTTTACAATGCTTTCCTGAATAGCAGTGTTGAGGAAGCTTACAAGACTTCACCTGAAATTAGCATAGATTACGGGATAATGGAAAAGAGCAACAGGGTCGCTGTCGTTCCCCTGAATGCTTTCTGGAGTGATGTTGGGAGTTTTGATGCCATCTATGACATCTGGAGCAAGGATGGTGACAAAAATGCTGTTAAAGGTGAGTTCATTGGGATAAATGCCCAAAACAATCTTGTCATTTCTGATAGGTTGATAGCAGCAATAGGTATAAGCGATTCGGTGATTGTTGACACAAAGGATGTTCTTCTGATTTGTAGTAGGGGTGAGACACAAAAGGTGAGAGATGTTGTAAAAATCCTGAAAGAGAAAGAGGATGAGAGAGCGTATTATCACAAAACCATCCATCGTCCGTGGGGTTCATTCACCATATTGGAAGAAGGGCAGTTCTACAAAATTAAGAGAGTGACCGTTAAGCCGGGAGCAAAGCTTAGCCTGCAAATGCACATGCATAGAAGTGAGCACTGGGTTGTTATAAAGGGGATGGCTAGGGTGAAGATCGGTGATAAGGAATTTTTCTTGAGGAACGGAGAATCAACTTTCGTTCCATCGGGCACTGTTCACCGATTAGAAAATCCCGGATTGCTGCCTTTAGAAGTCATAGAAGTATCTATAGGCGAATACCTAGGTGAGGACGATATAGTGAGGTTTGATGATGAGTACGGAAGAGATTAGCATTCAATGCCCGGTGTGCAGGAGGGAGCACATTTTTACAAAGGATGTGCAGGAGTTTCACTGCAGAGGAAAACACTTGGTTTTATTCTCAGACAGGCACGGGTGGAGATTGATGGAGGTCAGAAAAATAAGCGAAAAGGAAGACAGGGAACTAGATAAAATATGGGGTTCTTCGGAGGAGTAAAAATACAGAGTTAACACAGGGTTACTTCCCTCTCCTCTCCTTTGATTTTGGCCTCAATCCTTTATAACCGCATTTTCTGCACACTTTCGCCTTGATAGGATTCCTGGCGTTACATCTCATGCATATCTTAACGTTAAAGAGCCTTTTTTCAGCCTCTGGAAATCTTGCCATGCTACCCCGCCTGAAGATGGTTATTTAAGGCTTGCGCCTTCGGGAGATGAACCGTTTGATGACTCCGCTTCTCAAGTTTTGCTAATCAAGATAACATCAGGAGTAAAATTTTTAATACTATTTTGAACTTAATTATAAGTATAATGAGCCAGAAAATCCTTTTCAGTGTTTTGGTGATAATCTCACTATTATTTATCGCCCTGTATCCTGGTACATACTCAGTCCTCCAGGGCACCCACACTATCCTGAACATCTCATCTCCAGCCAACGATGTAACATGCACATCCTGCCACTCAAAAATCGCTGCCGAGTTCAACA
>Ga0180906_125_pt1 | contig 3893 bp, 2 predicted proteins | sample Deesub1362A_J573_FD_124171 | JGI IMG/M metagenome (GOLD analysis project Ga0180906, IMG submission 124171) | Archaeoglobus sp. JdFR-37
GTAGGAAGATTAGAGAGGATGTTTGAATGAGTTGTTAGTGGTGAGGGGGATGAAAACGCTTACCGAAAGATTTTCCATCCGTTAAATCTTTTCAATCCTACAATAGTCTGATTCTAACTCTGGGAAAGGTTACAAACTGACGGGAGCGGGAGATTGTCTTTCAATCCTACAATAGTCTGATTCTAACTAGATGATTATGTTGAAGTGCCTGATTCGGCGAGTTTACTTTCAATCCTACAATAGTCTGATTCTAACCTGATAAGGTTTATATTGGTGTTCCGGGATCCATAAGAAGCTTTCAATCCTACAATAGTCTGATTCTAACTCCTTTCACCTACCTTTTTTATTTATTTAGTTCCTGGATCTTTCAATCCTACAATAGTCTGATTCTAACACGAGACTTCTAATCAAAGTATTACTTTAGATACTGACTTTCAATCCTACAATAGTCTGATTCTAACCTGCAGCTGAACCAGTCAACTTAATTCCCTGAATAACCCTCTTTCAATCCTACAATAGTCTGATTCTAACGGAGAGTATGCTGTTGCTTTTGGAACTGCAATGGCTCTCTTTCAATCCTACAATAGTCTGATTCTAACCCACCCACTCCAGCTGAAACAAAAAAACTATTACACATCTTTCAATCCTACAATAGTCTGATTCTAACTACGGAAATAAAATGATTTTAAAAGCAGATTTTAAAAGCTTTCAATCCTACAATAGTCTGATTCTAACGGTGAGATAATGGCTCTTGGAACTATCCTTGCTATTATCTTTCAATCCTACAATAGTCTGATTCTAACTGGTACTGGCGGGCTCACTGGGAACTTCCTTCACCAACAGCCTTTCAATCCTACAATAGTCTGATTCTAACTCTGTTGTATCCATATGAGGTCTTCTTTTCTGACTTCTTTCAATCCTACAATAGTCTGATTCTAACTTGCAGCGCTCTTGTATTACAATGGATCCTTTTTCGCTGCTTTCAATCCTACAATAGTCTGATTCTAACTGTGGAGTTCTATAAAGCATATCACAACCTGAGTGATGCTTTCAATCCTACAATAGTCTGATTCTAACTGGAGAGAGAGTAGAGATTGGAAAGAGAAACCAGTGTTCTTTCAATCCTACAATAGTCTGATTCTAACAGGCTTTAGAGGTTGGTGCGTCGACACTCAGAACCTGACTTTCAATCCTACAATAGTCTGATTCTAACCTTCTAAGACAAAGTGAGAATACAAATAATATTTGGTACTTTCAATCCTACAATAGTCTGATTCTAACATAGTTGATAAAATCATATTCCATGCTCTTAGAACCGTTCTTTCAATCCTACAATAGTCTGATTCTAACTCGATGACACGGTTAAAGTAATCGTGTTTGGGTAAGTGTACTTTCAATCCTACAATAGTCTGATTCTAACAGATTCCATAGATCCACTAATTGTTTTCTCTACCACAGCTTTCAATCCTACAATAGTCTGATTCTAACAATGTGCTTAAGTGGGGGACTGGCGGGTTGAATATTGACTTTCAATCCTACAATAGTCTGATTCTAACGAAGTGGGATTCGCCAGATTTTAGTGACGATCAATATACTTTCAATCCTACAATAGTCTGATTCTAACAACGGGCTGTCTCTGGCTGCCGTTGTAGTTGTAAACGACTTTCAATCCTACAATAGTCTGATTCTAACTATCGTAAACCTTCCGTCTATATTGAATGCCCTCCCAACCTTTCAATCCTACAATAGTCTGATTCTAACTGATGAGGAAGTATTGAAGTGGTTTAGGGAGAAATTTCCACCTTTCAATCCTACAATAGTCTGATTCTAACTAAGCTCCAATAATCCCTACAACAGCTAATATAATATACTTTCAATCCTACAATAGTCTGATTCTAACGCCTCCACGAAAGCGGTTATTTGAGCATCCACAAGCCTTTCAATCCTACAATAGTCTGATTCTAACGATCGGGAGAATATACAAAAATTTCTCAGTGTCACTGTGACCTTTCAATCCTACAATAGTCTGATTCTAACGAGAAATTAAGGGAATTAATCAAAACAGCTAAAGAGTCCTTTCAATCCTACAATAGTCTGATTCTAACTCTGACCGTTGATTACGATTTTATACTGGGCGTGCTCTGCTATCTTTCAATCCTACAATAGTCTGATTCTAACGATGATCCAAGTGTATGAAAATTAACCTTTTTTATCATACTTTCAATCCTACAATAGTCTGATTCTAACACAACCTCTTTTAACTCCCCGCACTCCCCGCAGATTATGCCTTTCAATCCTACAATAGTCTGATTCTAACCGTCTTCCTTCGTTTCTTCGACTCTCCTGCCCGTGTACTTTCAATCCTACAATAGTCTGATTCTAACCTTTTCAAGTAATGTCCTAAACAATTTCTTTTTCTCCTCTTTCAATCCTACAATAGTCTGATTCTAACAAATAATTTGCATTCTCTGCTTTTGCTAAATCAACCAGCTTTCAATCCTACAATAGTCTGATTCTAACTGCTTCCTATTAACTCATCGTCTCCACAAATATCTATCTTTCAATCCTACAATAGTCTGATTCTAACACTCACTTGAAATATGTTGTCTGCACCAAGAGATACACCCACTTTCAATCCTACAATAGTCTGATTCTAACCGGGTTCAATTCCCGCCCCCTCCTCCTAAACTACTTCACTTTCAATCCTACAATAGTCTGATTCTAACATAGATACGGTGATAGAAACCGAATTCACATACTGCTGACTTTCAATCCTACAATAGTCTGATTCTAACTGAATTCCTCTTGTATACCTTGAAGGTCACTGTGTCTCCTTTCAATCCTACAATAGTCTGATTCTAACCTCCCTCTTCCTTCTCCTCCCTGTCAACTACTGTAAACCTTTCAATCCTACAATAGTCTGATTCTAACTCGGGCGAAGGGGGTAGATAAAACAAAAGTAATCATCGAACTTTCAATCCTACAATAGTCTGATTCTAACCATTTGAACGCTTGTTCACTAAGAACAAAGAAGCCGAACTTTCAATCCTACAATAGTCTGATTCTAACTCTTTCTCGGTTGTTTGGGCATCCACAACCTCTATTTCCTTTCAATCCTACAATAGTCTGATTCTAACTTTTGATAATCCATGCGAGATGGAGGTTGAAATTTATTTTTCTTTCAATCCTACAATAGTCTGATTCTAACTATCGTAAACCTTCCGTCTATATTGAATGCCCTCCCAACCTTTCAATCCTACAATAGTCTGATTCTAACATTCTCCGCCATTCAGCCTCTTAGCCACCCACTTCTGACTTTCAATCCTACAATAGTCTGATTCTAACCACTTGAACCCCTGAAAGACACTTCGAACCTTGAAATCAAACTTTCAATCCTACAATAGTCTGATTCTAACTGCTTGGAATTCAATGCCATCTTAGTTGATCCACACAGCTTTCAATCCTACAATAGTCTGATTCTAACTCTCAGTTCTTCAACTTCGATTCCTTTTTGCACTTCACCTTTCAATCCTACAATAGTCTGATTCTAACACCAATAAAAAACCAAAAGATTTTGTACCTTTTAATCCTTTCAATCCTACAATAGTCTGATTCTAACATCAAGTCCCCTGCCACAGCGATCACAGACAAAGTTATCTTTCAATCCTACAATAGTCTGATTCTAACTCACAGCAGCACAAAGAAGAGAACCAATATATGAGAGGCTTTCAATCCTACAATAGTCTGATTCTAACGAAATTGATGAGAGGTATGGATTTAGTGAGGTGAGATCTTTCAATCCTACAATAGTCTGATTCTAACTTAATGGCTATTGCACGGAGGAGTGCCGCCTATAATCATTCTTTCAATCCTACAATAGTCTGATTCTAACT